>JAEEGL014826745.1_pt1 | contig 18264 bp, 12 predicted proteins | sample 9134231 | NCBI WGS metagenome assembly JAEEGL01 (sample SAMN16246548, study PRJNA631951) | gut metagenome | biome: gut microbiome; feature: rumen; material: fiber-attached | host: Bos | place: Iran: Karaj | collected 2018-10 | reverse complement strand
GGACGCCCGTATCAAAGAGGCCTGCATGTCAATGGGTTATAGGTTCCAGGTGGACGATTTCCGCGTGAAGCCCGGCACCGGAGCCGCCGTGAAGATTTCCAACGTGGGCGTTGCTCCAATCTATCGCGACGCCTATGTGGCTGTGGACGGAAAGAGGGGAGAATACTCCCTTAAAAACCTCATGCCCGGAGAGAGCCAGTGGGTAAAAATAGACTTCCCCGGGGTCTCGGAGAAGTCTGCTGTAAGTATCGAATGCGACCACCTGGTTTCCGGCCAGAAGATTCAGTTCCAGGCGGGGGCTATTTAATCCTGTCCTTGAAATACTTCATTATTGTTGAAGTCCATCCCGGAGGATAGTCATGAGTCATTTCCGGGTAGAAATGCATCTCCTTGTCCGTGCTCTTCAGGTTCATGAAAGGCGCAAGATTGGTATGGGGCGGGCAGGTTGCGTCCTGCAGGCCGCTGGTGGCGTAAACTGCACAGGAGATACGCGTAGCGAGGTTCTTGGTGTCGAAGTACGACAGGAATGCATACATCTGGTCATCGGTCATGGAACCTTTGTTCTGCTTGGCAGTGCTGGCCGGCCAGTCCACTATCTTGAAGTAATCCGGGAAGTCGCCAAGGAAAGCCACGTTTGGAGCGATTGCGGTAAAGGGATAGTCGCTCAGAGCTGCGGCGGCATAGCATAGTGCACCACCCTGGCTGGATCCCTCTGCAAAGAGGTTGCCCATGTCGCTGGTTTCGCGGGTGGCCATGAACCTTACGGCCTGTACGCAGTCCATGAAAGCGCCGCGGTAGTAATAGCCGTCCCTGTTGCCGAAGTTAAAGGCGAACCAGTCTCCGTAGATATTCTCGAAGTCCTTCTCTATGCCGTCGTCACGCTTGGAGGCGGGACGGGCGTTAATGTATTGCCCACGGTGGGAGAGATAAAACTCAGCGTATTCCCCGTTATTGCCTGAAGGACAGGACATCTTGGGAGGATTAGGCTGGGTATCATATCCCTGGTAATGCATGATAACAGGATGCTTTTTGCCGTCCTGGGGTTCCAAATAATAGCCGCGGACAAGTACTGGATCGCCATCTAGTCCATCTGGAACGGACGGAATCTCCACGAAATATACTTTGCAGTTGGAATTGCTCTTTTTGGCAATTTCAATCACAGTGACATTGTTCTCATTCAGCTCAGGCAATTGATTCCTGGCATCGTTCCAGAATGAGTCAAAATCGTCAAGCTTATCTGGAGGAGACTTGATGTCCAGGGGATTAACGGCAAAGTTGAATATTTTGGCTGTCCTATTATTAACAAATGTGGCGGCTTTATAAATACCTGGCTCAAGATCGTAATTAGTGGTGAATGTGATATCTATACTCCCTAATGCGGGTGCTTCAAACTCTTTCTGGAGCATTGGGTCTGTTACCACTTTGCCCATATCTGTAGAGATGCGAAGGCTGGCATAGGCAAGAACGGGCATCCCGTTGGGATTCTCTACATGAAGAATAAGTGCCGGGCGTTTGTCAAACACCCAGTTTTCGTTTACCGGAACTGATACCTTCAGATCAACGAGGAAATTCTCTAACACCCCGGAATCATCAGTATCGTTATCCGAAGGAGTGCAGGCGGCTGAAAAGAATCCGGCGACTGCCAGCGCAGCAAGTATCAGGTAAAACTTCTTGTTCATACTGGAAACACTTTATTCTCTGGAGAAGATAAGTACACAGCTGATGGCCGCAACCATGCCGGAGATCTGCCAGATGGTAGGGAGAGCATCCATACGGGCGATGAGCAGAAGGACAATTGACAGCATGCAGCAGATAACCGGTGAACAGGCATCGGCCATAGGAGCAATTACCATAGCCTTGCCGTAGCGGTTTGCATACACAAGCGTGAAGGCGCCTACTGCATTGAGGATCTGGACGAAGAATACCTTTGTGGGAACCGCCCAGCCGTATGCGGTGAGTTCTGAAGGGGACTTCAGAAGGAATGCTACCGGAATGAGCACCACGGCCGCAATTGCCATATACACGAAAACGCTTTCCGCATCCGGAGTGTGGTTGTTGGCAAGCTTCATCACGAAGGCCTGAATGCCCCAGCAGATGAAAACCACTGCTGCCAGCAGAATCCAGATCCATCCGTGGGCGCTGCCCTCCGTGTCAGAGGGAATTGCAAAGCAGATGATTGCCACAAATGCCAGTACGATACCCAGAATGCCCAGCTTTGACACCTTCTCCTTGAGGATGGTGGCCGACAGGAGCACCGTTACGATAGGCGCCACGGAAATCATGGGCATAACAAGGTATGAAGGAGCATACTTGAGGGCAAGGAAAAGGACCAGCTGTCCGCCAGCGCCAAGAAGACCAACGCCCATGCTCAGGGCAACGGTCTTGGGCCTTACGTCAAGTTTGAACTTGATATTAGCCAGCGCAAATAGAGCGCAGGGGATCATTGAAACAGCCCAGATCACATAGACCATTTCGGAGGAAAAATCCTTGGGAATACCTAGATACAGCTCTCCCAGGGTAGGATCGGAGAACGTCATCCAAACGCCCCACGTAACCATTGTGATAATGGCGTAGAGCAACCAGTTGTGTTTCTTTTCTTTCATAACTTGCGTCATTCTCGGGCTTGTCCCGGGAATCTCTATTTAACAAATGAAGCTATAAGTTGTCCCCACTCTGCATTCTCCCTGATGCCGGTGAACTTATCTGAACCGGGGCCCCAGGCATATACGGGGACGGCAATGCCGTTGTGGCTTTCGTTGGCGAAGTTTACTCCAATGCGGCCCTCTTCCAGATTGCCGTCCAGAAGCGTGAGTGCGCCGGTGTTGTGGTCTGCGGTTACAACCACCAGGGTGTGACCGTCCTTGGCCGCCCACTCAAGGACGTCGCCAATGGAGCGGTCAAAGTCCAGGAGTTCTTCCATGGCCTTTTCTATGTCGTTTCCGTGCAGCCAGTCATCGATGCAGGAGCCTTCCAGCATCATCACGAAGCCTTTGTCTCCGCTTTCCTTGGACAGGATGTCAAGGCCGTGGGTAACGGTGTGACGGTAAAGGTCTCCGCGCTCCATGGCTACGGGAAGGTTGTCCGGGGCAAGGATGCCGATGACCGGGAGTTCCGCAGCCATGAGTTCATCTTCCGTAAGGGCCACAGTGTAGCCTGCAGCGGCCATTTCCTTGGTGATGTCACGGCCGTCGGTGCGGTTCACGGTGAACCAGTCAAGGCCGCCTCCGGCAAGATAGTCCACTCCGCATTCAACATAGTCTGCGATGAGGTCTTCCTGGTTGTAGCGGTACTCGTTGTGGCAGCAGAAGTCGCAGGGGGTAGCATCGGCAAAATGGCAGGTGACGGCTACGCCGGTTTTCTTGCCAAGCTGCTGAGCCTTCACCAGTACTGATGCCAGGTCTGTACTGTCCTTTGCGGTTCCCACATGGCTGTAGGCGGTTTTTACGCCTGCGGCCAGGGCGGTTCCGCCGGCACCGGAATCGGTAATGAGTTCATTGGTGCAGTATGTGCGGGAAATGCCGATATAAGGGAAATTGTCGAAGTTGAGCTTGCCCTTGTTCAGCACCCATGCGCAGCTCACCTGCTCCAGGCCCATGCCGTCGCCTATCATGATGATGACGTTCTTCACCTCGTTGGTCACGGGAGGCATCTGAACGTTCACGATGTCATATGTGTTTGGCGTCTGGTAATACTGCAGGACCTTTTCAGACTCCTTACAAGATATGGCAAGGAATACAACTGCCAGAAGTAATAACGTGATTCTTTTCATGACTTATTTCATTTATGAACGAAGCCGACTCGTGCGAGCCGGCTTCGCCGCTTGTATAAAGCAAATGAATACTATTTGTCAAGTCTCAGGACAACAGGAGTGGTAGCGAAGTTGGAGGCACTCTTGTTTCCAACGGTATAGATACCAATGACATCTCCTTTTTTGACTCCAAGATTGGCGCGAGGGATTGAAACCTCGGTCTCGATGAATGTGGCTTTATCAGTTACGCCGTTAGCCTTTACATTAGCCATAACGCTTTCGTCAGGGTAGCTGCCACCTTCTGGTGCTGTATTGAATGTGGGTTCATCAGCAGAACCTCCAAACAACTGCAGATACATCCATTTTTCAATACCATAACCTTTATAACTGCCATTGATGGCTCCGTCACCTACAAGACCGGTTTCGATATTGTTGTCCGTGTCGAACTGATAGTAGTAATAGCCGCCGCCCCACAGGCCGGTGTGCCAGTTCCTCTTGCTGTAAACGTAGATGTTATTCTCGTCGTAAGTGGCTTTGAATGCGATATAAGTGCCATCTTCCTGATAAAGTCCAGAGGTGACATTGGCCCACTCGTCCATGTTACCGTCGATGGTGATGGCTACAAGTTCAGGATTGGGAGTGTCACCTACAAAAGCCATGGGCTGATGTATGGCGGGAGCGCTGCCGATGCGGTCGGTATCTTTTCCTTCCCATACTTCGCTTCCGGTAGATGTGTCAACGGTCTGGTTGGTAATATATGCGCCATAGCAAACACAGTTACCGCTTAAAACAGCATCAACAGACTTGTTGAAGCAGAATTCGTACTTCTGGATGTCTCCGTCTGCCGCCTCCTTGTGATCAAAGCCGTCAAGGCCCCAAGTTATCATATTGGGAACACCTGCTTGCATGAGCCAAATATCCACCATCTTGTCGAAGCGGGCGCCGCTCCATGCTAAATCTCCATTTTCTCCCTTGTTGTCACCGTTATCAAAGCACAGCATTACTTTGTGGGCAAATGCCATGGTTTCGCTTATCTGCACGTCTTCTGTCTTTTCAAGCTCAAGATAGAAGAATACCTTGCTATCGGAGAGATGCATCTTGAGGGCCTTGATAGCGCCATCACCGGGGATGCTCTCTATGGATTTCCATTCAGAGAAGTCCCCGTCAATCTTGACTTCCACTTCAGGAGCCTTGGGAATCTCTGCGCCGTTCTTGACAACCTGGGCCACTACACCATCGCTGGGGAGGTAGCCAACAGCGACATAGTCGCCGTTCTGAATGTCAAAGCCCATTCCAATCACGTCCTTCAGACCACCGGGATAGGCGGAATAATCCATTGCGCACTCGTAAAGGTTGCCCTTTCCTGCAAAGTCGAATGTAGGAGCGGCCTCTGCAGCAGTCCATGAGCCACCCCAGACGGTGGGATCGGTACCTGTCCAATTGTAGTAACTGGAACTCAGGGCGCACCATTCGCCGCCGCTGGTCATCTTACCTTCCAGCATGCAGTCGACCTTTTCTTTATAACCCTTGTCCCCGTCGTTTCCGTTGTCGAAATAGAAGTGCATACGGAGTTTTCCGTCGGTCACGCCCTGGGCGAGAGCCTCGTCAGTGACCTCCAGCAGGACATACAGTTTATCGTCATAGAAAACCTTGGCGCTCTTGAGGCCCTTGAGTTCAGCAGCTTCGGAGCATACTAATTCCGTCACATAATCGCTGGGGAGTTTGGCCCATTCGGTTGCATCTCCGTCTACGGTAACGGGTGCCGGCTTGGGAACGGTGATTTTGAGGGCGGTGACAGTGCCAAAGACTACGCCTGCGACAGAGGCTGAGATAACAGCCGTGTACTTGACCTCAGGAGTTAAGGAGTCCTTGTCCAGGGTGAGTACACCGGAGACCTCGGTTTCGCCCTTCTTCATGATGAGCTCGGAGGGGAAAGACATACCGGAAGTGACATTGTTTTCCTTAGCGGCTGAAAGGGTAATTGTAACATCCGCAGGAACAGGCACGTCGGATACGACCTTGAGGTTTGCTTTAGTTTCAGAAGTGGCATTGGCGGTGAGAGTGAACTTCACGGGAGTGCCGGAGGGGTTCAGTAACTCATTTTCCTTCTCTTTTTCGCAGGAAGCGAATGTGAAGGCTGCCATGACAGCGACAAACAGATACTTGGCGAATTTTTTCATGGTAATATTAGTTATGTTTTGTGTCTTGTATTAGGTACTTACAAATATATCGATAATATTCCGAATTCGTTCCGTTTTATTTCAAAAATGCGTTTCGTATGGTTTCGATTTCGAAATGCTAGTTGTTTTTTATGATTGCATCGTCAAGGCCGGTGAATTCATATTTGTAAATATATGAAGTTGAGCCGTAGTCGTCGCCTATCCAAATGCAGCTGTTCTTGTGGTCCACGCAGATGGATTCTTCGTTGGATTTAGTCTTGAGCATATAGGTGCCCAGTAACTGTTCTGCATCTCCCGTGAGGGCAAAGAACCTGTGGGATTCGGAATCGACCACCCAGAGCCAGTCGGTAAGCGGGTCGTAACATAATCCGGCGATTTCAGTAATGACGGTGTGCATTTCCCGCAGACCTTTTTTCCAGATGACCTCACCGGTCTCCAGATTGCAAAGATAGAGGTATGAACCTGTTTGAGTCCCGATATACACAAGGCCGTCCTTGTAGTACGTGCATCCTTCTGCCCCGGAATTGCCGAAGTTCTTGGCGTCGGCAATGTTGAATAGGGACTCTGCACCCTTGAACGTGCTTTCTTTGAATATATTGGGTATTTCGCTGCTGGGAATCTTACACACGGCGTTGGGCTCTCCGCTTATAAGGAGGTCTCCAGTTTCATAATTGATGGATAAGCCTTCAGAGTCGATGGTGGAATTCTTCGTGGTTTTCAGATTTGCCTTATTCAGCAATTCTCCATCCAAGGAAAACTTGAAGATCTCGCTGCCGTCTCCTACGCCCCAGAGGAAGTCTCCGCTAAGGTCTACGCACAGGCCTGAGAGTTCATTGTATTTGCCGGAATACTTGGTGAGCTTCACTATTTCAGGCATCTTGGGTTCGGGTCCGGTATAGGCTTCCAGTTTGGAGGTGATATCTCCAAGATCCAATACTTTGCCGGCTTTGAGGTTGAGCTCTTCTTTATAGGTATAGGCTGCAGGCCAGGCTCCGTTTTTGCCGAAGAACAGAGTGAAGCCTCCCTTGAAGTTTATACCTCCCGGGAACCAGAAAGTGGTGGCCTTTCCCGAAGCGGCCAGCGGCTCTTCACGGAAAGGATAGCCGTCCGATGTCACCCTTGTAAAACTGGTCTGTGCAGAAGAGTGATCGTTGGTGTACTCGGAAAAACGCAGTCCGGGGCGCTGGGCTCCGGCTATGATTACACGGTCATAATCTCCGGAGACGGAGAAGGAAATGGGGGCCGATCCGTCATCGAAGTTGAAATTTGAGCCTTCAAGATATGCCTGGGCAAACAGTATGTCGGCCACTGAAAACGTAGTACGGGAGTCCAGGAGTCCGTCTTCCGGTTTTACGGCAGAGGCCGGCCAGGCTGCATAAAGGTGATCGGGGGCGGCCAGATACTCAAGGACCTTGTCCAATTTCACGGTTGCGGTTTTGCCGTCAGAAGAGATATTGGAAGCCTCAAGGGTTATGATTTCAGCTGCAGGGCCATAGGAACCATGCACATAAATCTGGTCACCTGCTTCCCATTGTCCCTTAAGAGGAGAAACGGTAAAAGTGTAGTCGCCGGGCTTGGGCTTGTTGTCATCTACAATCTGTTCATTGCCTTCCTCTTCCTCGTTGTCAGGACTGCAGGAAAGACATTGGGGGAGAAGGGTCATGGTAGCCAGAATGGCCATGATGGAAAGAATGCGTTTTTTCATCGTCCTAATTATAATGCAGTTGTGTAGCTCCTTTCAACTATACCGTCGGAGGCTACCACAAAGTAAAACGGAGTCATGTGAATGTCGAAAACGGCAGAGGCGTTTTCCGGGAACAAGTATTCCCATCCGGGGATTGAGGGCATTGGCCCCATACCCAGGCAAATGGCCATTTTGCGGAGCTCCTTCCATTCAGAGTCTGAAGCCAGTGATTCCAGGGCCTCACGGCAGGAGGAGCAGTTTAAATCCAAAACCAGTACTAGTGTACGGGTGTCAATCTTAGACAATCCGGGGATTATGGCCTTGGAACCCTCCAGATTGTATTGCATCCATTCTGCTTTCTGTATGAATGGTGCGTATTCATTATCGTCCAGGATGCCGTCTGCCACTATTCTCTCCACTGCTTTTCCGTATATGGAAGCGTTTCGGCAAGGGGAAAGAGGATTATAAAAGGCGCCGTCAATCCAGTTTGTATAAATATAATAGGCCACGGGGTCCTGCTTCAGTTTGTCAAAGAGGACATCCATAGCCGCCATTGCGTCCTGTTCGGGTGCCGCTACGGCCAGTTCGGCAAAATCGGCAAACTGGTCTTCAGCAGCTTTAATGTCAGAGTAATCTATGCTGTGGGTATTCCAAAAAGAACTGACATTCTGTACCCGGCACCCCAAAAGGAGCCCCAGGCACAGAATGACAGTAAGTAAATACCTCATCGGTAATTATTTGGCGGTGGTGACTTTCATAAGATGGCCCCAGCCGTTGCCTTCACCTTCCTCAATGGAGGAGTTGGGCATGTTGGAGAGTTCTTCCCAACCGCCGTTGCCATAGAAACGGATGCCGGTGTAGAATTCGTCACCAATCTTGTGTTCTGCAGGTACTGCGTTGTTGAAGAGTTCACGGGCGAGGAGGATTTCATACTCGTTTCCGGCGCCCTTGCCAGTTACCAGTCCACCAGTTGAGGGGATAAGTTCTTTCCAACCGTCCTTCTGCTGATCCTCCAACCAGGTTCTCTGGTGAAGAGTTCCGGTATAATCGGCCCAAGCACCTTCTCCGTCAGCCAATGCGCCTTCCACGATGAAATCATAGGCCTCGAGGAAGTAGCTGGCATATCCGGTTGTGAACTCGCCGTCAGTGTTGATGCAGAGACGGATGGGGAGTTCTTCATTGTTTTCCAGCTGCTCATTCAGAACCTCTTTATTATACTTGATGTAGTAATATACAAAGTCGGCATCGGCGCAGCAACGGATTTCGCTGACTGCATCCCAAGGAGAGTTGGGATTGTTCTTTGCGGAAAATACAACTTCTGATTTCAGCGCGGCCCAATCTTCAAACTTTCCGTCGATTTTAATAACGATACTGCTTTCTTTGTCTTTCTTGTTCTTGTCTTTTTTGCCGCCATTATCGTCCTTGTTGCAGGAAACAGCGAGAATGGCTGCGGTTAATGCCATAAAAGTAAGAATCCTTTTCATAATGAGTTATAGTTAGATGTTATACTAAAAATCGAACAGTTCGTTTCTTCCGGTTTCGCTGTCAAATACACCCGTGTTTGCAAGGACGATGCTATATTCAGGACGATCGGGAAGGAGCGGATCAGACAAATCGAGGTAGCAGGTTCCGTGGCTGGCGGGTAAAGTGATTTTGGCCTTTACCTCATGTGAACCGGGATGCCATGTCCTAGGATCGGATTCCAAGGGGAAACGGGATTCCTTGCCGGAATTGTCAACGAATACCAGGTCTGCATTCCTGGGGTTCATGGGAGCGGCAAAACCGTCGTTCCTGAATTTGAGAGTGACCATGATGGTTTTTCCTGATTCAGGGTTTGAAGTATAGGTCACATTCTCCATTACCAGTCTGTATCCAAGGCGGTTTGTGATTTCTTCCATGCAGCCGGAATTGCTCCAGCGGTTAAGCACGGAGCTATTGTATCCACTGTTCAGATATGTCCAGTGGTAATCCTTCATATCCTGGAGGGAAGCAGAGCACTTGCAGTAGTCAGACAACTTGCAGGTCTCGCCACCCATAATCGTGTAACGAGTGTCACGCTTCCAGAAGGTGCGGTCCGAAGTCTCGTTGTCGAAGGTGCCGTAGTCGTCGGCCGATGCTCCGAAGCAGTCGTTGTGGCCACAGAGGCGTGACAGGGCAGAGCCGCTATGGGCAGTGGCTGCCGTGAGGGTGTCCTTCAGGGAGAGGCCGTACATGCGCATCTTGAATTGCGGGGTACGGAGGGCAATCTGGCGGCTTTCCGGCAGGGCGTCCAACAGAGCGTCGGTGAGACGGCGTCTGGGCTGGTAATCTGCATTGGAACTGGGGTTCATGACGAAGTTGTCCGTGTAGTACCATTCTCCCCAAACTCCCACGAAACCGGCTTGGAGAACAAATATTACATCGGCATTCTTTTGCAGTATGGGTTTCAACTGCTCCACATGGCGGAGGACGACGGATTCCGTAGGATCCCATGGCTTGGAGCCTTCATCGTTCTGGTATGCAAAGCGAAGAACGCACTTGATACCGGCCTCGCGAATGGCATCCATGGAACTCTGGATCATGTTCAAGTATGCCTGGGAAATATCACCGCTCATGAAGCTCGTGAGGTAAAACCCCACATACATAAGAGTAATACCTTGGGCTCTGAGCGCCTTTGCCGTAGCTGCTTTTACCGGGTTTGATGCACTGCGGATGTCCACGGCTCCGCCGTAGAAGCCTCTTTCCGGGTTGACCAGGGAGGCTGTGCTCTCCGTAAAATTCACTGTTACCGTTTCCCCGTCATCGATTATATCGTCAGATGTGGAAATGATGGGGAAGTCACATGAAAAGACCAAGGCTAAAGATGCAAACAGAAGCTGTAACGGGCGGGGAGTAAGCATGTGATCAAAGGGTGAAAGAGTGAAGGACGTTGTAACCAGTGTTCTCATCCCAAATGCCTTCGTTTGCAAGCTGGATTGAGAATAAAGGATTGTTTCTCAGATTTTGGCAAGGATCCGGAAGATTCAGTGACAAGGTTACTTCTCCAGAGATGCCGTCAGGGATGGTAACGGTCTGGTCCACGGTGATTGCCTCATTGGGCATCCAGAAGCGAGGATCGGAATCGAGGGCCCAGGTTTTAAGTACTTTGCCAGCGTTGTCCGTAAGAACAAGTTCCGCGTCGCGGGGGTTCTGGACGGGAGCAAAGCCTTCATTGTGAAGCTTCAGCAATACGCGGAACGATTCTCCGGCCTTGGGATTCTCTGAATAATATCCCTTGTCCAGAACGTAACGGTAGCCCAGTCGCTTCTGGATTTCATCGTAGCATCCCTGAGAGCGCCAGCGGCTTATTACGCCGGTGTGATAACTCTGGTTGAGATATGTGACGTGATTGATGGCCAGGTCCTTCAGGGCCCCATTGTAACTGGAGGATCCTTCGCAGTTGCAGTAAGGAGTAACTTCGCAAGATTCACCGCCCATAAATGTATAAAGGCTTTCGGAAGCCCAGTATTTGCGGTCTGTGGGTCCATTATAGGTCCCCACATCATTTGACCCGGAGAGATAGCAGTCATTATGACCGCCCAGGCGGGCTAGAATTGTGGGTTGGTGTGCTGTGGCACGTGTTATGGTGTCGGCTGGCGTGAAGCCGTAGAGCTGTCTTTTGAAAGCTGGGGTGCGGAGTTGAATCTGACGACAGTCAGGGACCGCATCCAGCAGGGCGTCCACGATTGCTTTGCGGGACGCATTGTCAGTATAATTCTCTGTATAGTACCATTCTCCCCAGCTGCCGATAAATCCGGCCTGAACAACCATGATTACATCATAGAACTCTTGAATGAGGGGTTTCAGCTGGGCGATATGACGGAGCGCCTGCTCCGGAGTTGCATCCCATGGTTTGTCTTTTTCGGCGAAACCATTGGAATAGCAGAAGCGGAGTATGCACTTGAATCCGCCGTCACGCAGTGACTGAAACTTGAGGCGGATGGTTTGGAGATAGTCATCGGCAATGTCGGTATTGACATAGCTTTGCATGTGGAATTCCAGCAGATAGAGCGTCCGCCCCATCCTTCTGTTGGATTCCATGTTCTCTTTGGCTATCCCGGTGGTTGAGACACGGGAAACCTCTGAAGGGGAATAAAAACCGCGCTCGGGATTGGCGATGCTCTCATCAGAAACCTGATAAGTGACGGACTTCATACCAGGAATACTGTCTTCATCGTTTTTCTCACAGGCAATAGCCAAGGGGAGAAGTACAATAAGGGTGAGGAAAATTCTATTCACGGGATTCACGGTTTTGTATTGATTTTTAAAAAGCCCTGGACGGATAAACCCGCCCAGGGCGTAACATAGGTTGATGACTACTTCACGGTAACAACCTGAAGTGAAGGAACAGTGCCGGAAGGATTCTCGTCGGTAACGTGGCCGTTAGGAATGAGGCCTACGGTTTCCCAGTTCTGCTGGATATCGAAGCCGATGGAGAAGGTGTCAGCAAGTTTGCCAACAGGATAAATCTCGCGGACAAGGGCAATCTCATATTTGCCTTCAATGCCTGCTCCGGAGCAAAGACCGGAACCGGAAGCGAGGACATTCTCGCCATCTTTTTCCCAACCCCAACCAGAGGCATTGGCCTCACCAATCCACTTGTATGCACCGGGATCGTAGCCGGCCCAGTTGTCGCCATTGAAGAGAAAACCTTCGAGAAGGACATCGGAGCAAGCATCGCTCCACTGATCGGCATAACCACCAGTAGCGGCGTTGCCGTCACCATTGATGTACATGTGGAAAGGAACATGCTCTACATCCTTTTCAGCTGAAATCTGGTCCTTGTCCCACTCAAGATAAACGAATACGAATACGTTGTCAGCATAAACCTTAACGGTCTTGAGAGCGGTCTTGGTTGCTTCGGGATCGCATGTTGCAGTTGCAATCTTGGTGGCATCAAGCTTAGCCCAGTCCTCGAAGTTACCATCAATCTTGATGGGCTGCTCATACTGAGTCTTGCCTTTGTCTTTGCCTTTGTCTTTAGTTCCACCGTTATCCTTGTTGCAGGATACTACAAGAACAGTGGCTGTCATAGCCAGAAAAGTAAGGATTTTTTTCATGGTTGTAAAAAATTAGGTTAACAAAATGTAATATGTAATTAAGGTATTATCTAGGATTCTGTTCAATACCGCTGGAGTTGATTTCGTCCAGAGGAAGGAGGAGGGCGATACGAGGATCATTGGGTTCCATTATTTCCCAGTCATGGCATCCCACGTAACGGCGGTCCATCTTGAGATTGTTGCGGAAGACGTCAAACATGCGATGACCTTCATAGCAGAGTTCGCGGCGGCGCTCGTCAAGAACGCAGTCAAGTGCAGTTGCATATCCACGGGCGTTGATGTTGTCTGCCTTCATCTCTGCGTCACCGATAAGGCCGGCGCGCTTGCGGATGGTGTTTACATCGTCAAGGGCAAGATTGTCCTTACCGGTCTTTGCATAGGCTTCTGCACGATTCAGGACTACTTCGCCCCAACGGAGGAATACCGGAGATGTCATCATCGGCAGACCGTCCTGGTAGCTGAACTTGGAACAGTAATAAATCATATAATCGCCGCCCATGTTGGTACGGATACCCTTTGCTCGTGTAATATTGGGACGGACAAAGACACGGGCTTTGCCGTCTGTCTTGACTCCGGGGAAGCTGGCGTCGTTGACATAGTACTCAGTGTAGGTATTGACCACTTCAGGAACAGCAGTATACGTCTTGCTCTGGTAAGTGAAATCTATTGATCCGTCGCCTTTCTTCACGCAGTTTGGTACAAAACCGTCCGAGCAGGATTTGGTCTTGGCGTTGGTCTTGATAGGAAATACTACGGTAACCTTTTCAGTTTCCACATATCCAGGATAATGGTTGTCTGCCGTAATATACTCAGGCATACTGAAGTATGCGGCGAAGCGTTTGTCCTGAGGGTAACGGCGGAAGTTGTCAATGAGATCGTCTCTCCAATAGTGTTCACCCCAGCCGTTGCCGTCCTTGATGTACATGGAAGCGATGGACGCTTCTGCATTGGAACTTGCCCATTCGTGGTTGTTGTCCAGGCGCAGACACCATATGGTCTCAGGGCTCTCATATGTCTTGGTGGGGTATGAGGCATAATCGTAACCGTTGGTGACGGCTTCGGATGCGTGTGCGAGGAGTTCGTTGCACTCGGCAATGCACTCGTCATTCTTTCCCATATAAAGGTATACACGTGAAAGGAGAGCGGAGGCAGCGTCCAGGCTGACATAGCTTTTATCATTCTTCTTGATACGCTCGCTCTCACCATTTGCCAGATACTTCTTAGCTTCGATGAGGTCGGAAACTATGCTGTCATATACTTCTCCAACGGTGGCACGCTTGGTGGTGGATATGTCCAGATTAGTGCGGAGTACTACTCCAGGATTGTCGCGACCTTGTACATAAGGCATTGCAAACAAGGTCACTAGGTGGAAGTGGAGCATAGCGCGGAAGAAGTAATTCTCTCCAAGGAGGTGATCACTCAGTGCAGTTGCGCCGGGAGTGATGGCCTCGATGTTTGAATTGGCCGCATTGATGATTTTGTATGCCATCCACCAGGTATAATAGATATTCTTTGTGGTGGGGTTTTCTGCATACATATATGCATCGGTGAACGGGTCCTCGGACTTGCCGGAAACGGTCACGTTGTCTCCGCGGAGTTCCGCAAGCTGGAAATAATGGCGGATATAATAGTTACCGCTTTCTCCACCGCTCTGGCCCTTGTAAGCGATTTTGTCTTGGAGCAAGGAGTAGATACCGTCGGTGGTGTAAACGGCGGAGGAGGGGTTGGATGCCAGCTGGGCAGAAGTCATGGAATCGGAAGAATAGAAGTCCATGTTGCATGACGCCATTGCCAGGGCAGCAAGAACGATTACGAATATCTTTTTCATAGCAGCAATCATTATTAGAATTTGACGTCAATGCCTAATACTACAGACAGCGGAACAGGATAGTTGCTGGAGTACAGGCCAGCGTGGTGGTATGTATCTCCGTCCAGACGTACTTCAGGGTCCATTCCGGAGAACCTTGAGATAGTAAGGATGTTGTCGGCAGACAGATATACTCGGACACCGGAAGCGTTTATCTTCTGGATGTATTTCTGAGGAAGATTGTATGACAGTGTTACGTTCCTGAGGCGGAAGAAACTGCCGTCTTCAAGGTATCTGGAGGATGTGCCGTTTGAACCGTCTGCACGGGCGGCTACAAGGGCGGGATGGGTGGCTATTTCCCAGGTGTCTTCGTCATCTTCGTCCCAGCGTACCCAGCCCAGACCATTATTGATGGACATCTGGTTGAGGCCGGTATAAGCACCGTCGGAATCCATGTGCTCACGGTCTTTGTTGTAAATCTTATTGCCTACGACGAAGTTGCCGTTTGCAGTGAGGGTGAAGCTCTTGTAGCGGAGAGTTGTGTTAAGACCACCGCTGAATGCAGGGGAGGCAGTGCCCACAAGCTGCTGGGGAGCTTCATTGTACAGGTTAGTAACGCCGGATTTCATCTTGGCCTGGGCGTTGCCGTTTTCGTCGATATAGTAAACGGGGTTGCCTGCTTCGTCAAGTTCCGGTACGAAGGTTTCCCACATGGGAAGACCGTTTTCCGGGTCTACACCCAACCACTTGGGCATGTACCATGTGTAAACATCTTCTCCTTCCCTGATGATCTGGTTGACGTCACCACGGTTCATGACGATGTCGTTGTGTCCGGGAAGCTCGAGAACGCGGTTCTTGTTGAGGCCCATGTTGAAGCCGATGTCCCAACCGAAATCCTTCGTATTATAGATGGAGCCGTCGATAGCGAATTCAACACCTCTGTTGCGGACCTTACCCACATTGTCCATAACGGCGAAGAAGCCGGTGGAGGGAGACATGGGGGATTCGAGCAGGATCTTGCTGTTGATAGTGTTGTACAGGTCAACGGTGACGTTCCAGTTCTTGTACAGGGTGGCGTCGATACCAAGGCTGGTCATGTAAGCTTCTTCCCATCCGAGGTTAGGATTGGCCATGCGTTCCAGAATTGCGGTTTTGGAACCGTTATACTGGCCGCTGAGTGAGAAAGTATCCTGATACTGGAAAGCGGGGATGTTGTCGTTACCGGTTTTACCGTAGCCAAGGCGGAGCTTAAGGAAGCTGACCTGGTTTAAGTCCTTCATGAAGTCTTCCTTGGAGATGATCCATGCGGCTGATGCGCCGGGGAAGTAACCGCCACGGTTAAGCGGACCGAACTTATAGCTTTCATCATAGCGGATTGATGCCGTCACGATATATTTGCCCACATAAGAATACTGTCCCTGTGCAAGCCATGCCCATGAACGGGACTTGTAATCACTTCCGGACACACCGCTCATGACGGTATTGGAGAGTGAACGCTGTCCGATGGGGAACTGGATACCGGAAGCGCCCATGCCGCGGGAGTAACCTTCGCCGTATTCCCAGCCCACGGTGGCGTTTACGTCATGGTCACCGAAGGTCTTGTGGAACTTGGCGAGGTCTGTGGTTCCCCAGCCGGTCCATTCTCCGTCACTGTTCTCCAGGCTACCGCCTGTTCCCATTCCGTCATATGTGCGGGGATCGCAATAATACTCATAGAAGGAGCTGGAGGTGTCGTAGCGGTTCATGGAAGTGATGGTGAGCCAGTCGGTGGGGTTCCAGACGAACTGCAGGTCTCCGGTGAGGCTTTCACCATGACTCTTGGAGTAGTTGTACTGCTCGCTGTGAAGGACGTTGGAAGGGTTCTGGGTCCACCATGTGGGGTTGACAGGTTCGCCTTTGGCGTTCTTGGGACCGTCATCACGGGTTTTTCCGGAGACGAAGATATACTGATCTGTGACATTTCCGTCCTCATCAATTACGTAAGGTATGTCCCAAGGCATTGCATAGTAGGAGTACTCGAGGGTACGCCAGGAAGAAGTACCCTGGTCGTAGGATTTGGAGTAATTGAGACGGAGGGACATGTTGAGCCTATCCGTAATGGGGATGGACAGATTCATGCGTCCGGAAGTCTTCTTGAAATTGGTGTTGATGAGAGTACCTTTTTCATTGTAGTGGTCCGCACTGATGAAGTAGCTTACCTTGCCGGACTTGCCGGAAGCGGAAGCGTAGTAGTCCTGGACCATACCCAGTTTGAAGCAGTTGTTCACCCAGTCGAAATCCTGGTCGAGGAGGGTTTCGGGATACTTGAGGTCGAACAGGGCCTGGGAATACATGGACTCAGTGTATTCATACAGTTCCGCTGAGTTCATAGGACGGAAGGTGCCCATGAGGGCTTTCTTGATACCGCCGCTGGCCTTGAATTCAACTGTGGTCTTGTCCTGGGAACCGCTCTTGGTGGTAACCACGATAACACCGCCGGATGCAGCCGCACCATAAAGGGCCGTTGCGGAAGCGTCTTTCAGAACGGTGAGGGTTTCGATATCGTTGGGGTTGAAGGAACCGCCGGCAACACCGTCCACAACATAGAGAGGACCAGCGCCTGCGGTGATGGAGCCGGTACCGCGGATACGGATGTCGGCGTTGTCACCGGGCTGGCCGGAGCCGTTCATGACGACCACGCCGGCAACCTTGCCCTGAAGCATGTTACCTACGTCCTGGCTGGCCACGTCGCGAAGCTTTTCACCGCTCATGGAAACCACAGCGCTGGAGAGTTCCGCTTTCTTCTGGGTTGTGTAACCCAGCACGACTACTTCTTCAAGTGATTCCGTGTCCGGGCTCAGGGAGACATTGATTACGGTGCGACCGTTCACTTGCTCAGTTACGTTCACGTAACCAAGTGAGGAGAAAGTGAGGGTTGCGTTCTTGGGGGCCTGAATCACGTACTTGCCGTCGTAATCGGTAATGGTACCGGTTCCGTCCGGAAGCATTACACCTGCCCCAATCAGGGGTTGGCCGTCAGAGGCGTCCGTAACCTGGCCAGAGATACTGATCTTCTGGGCCATTGCAGGGAGTGCGAGCGCTGCGGCTGCCAATACTGCAATCAGGTAGGAATAGATTTTTCTCATGGTTAGACCAATTGGTTATTTATTAATAGATGCAAAGATAATTAGATTCGTTGCAATGATATAGTTAACTATATCAAATCATTAAGACCGATTAGATTGAATGCGCGGAAATACTTGTCCATATCCCTTTCAATACGGCCAAGGACGATTTCTTCCGCATCCACGCCCAGACGCTCAAGGTTTGCGTAGAGCGCTCCGCGGGCTGCAAGGGGTTTGGGCTGCTGCCAGATGTAGCGGCAGCAGGTGGCTACAATCCAGTCCTGGCGGTCCGGGGTGAGCTCGTGCAGGTCTTTGCCAAGCTCGTCCTGGTGGAGCCATTTTTCCCAGCGGTGACTCTCATGGACGGCGTCCAGGAGGGTTTCTTTCATGTTAGAAGGAACTGCTACCAGGCCTTCGGCGTATTTTTTCTTTTCAAGCTCTTCCAGTTCACAGAGAGCCCTATACTCGCCGATTGTGAATTCCGGGCCTACATTGGCTGCGCCCATGCCGCAGAGAGGATACTCCTCGGGGTTGGCTACATCATCGGTGTAATGACCTTTGATGTAGCTACCCAGAGGACGTACCTTGGATGTAAGTTTCCTTGCTACAGAACCGTCAAACACCGTTGTGTCCAGATCGGTGCCCACTTTCCCGACGATGAAG
>JAEEGL013723343.1_pt1 | contig 18264 bp, 14 predicted proteins | sample 9134231 | NCBI WGS metagenome assembly JAEEGL01 (sample SAMN16246548, study PRJNA631951) | gut metagenome | biome: gut microbiome; feature: rumen; material: fiber-attached | host: Bos | place: Iran: Karaj | collected 2018-10 | reverse complement strand
TTCAGTTCAGTGAAGGACGCCGCAGACAGAGACGGCGACGTTCTGACCACGCAGTTTGACTGGAGCAAGCGCGGCGGCGAGCAGGTGCTGCTCAGCGTCTACGCGTATCTGAGCAGCGAAGACCAGCTGGCCGCCCAGGGTTTTGCGAAAACCTGGTTTACCTATCCGCAGGACGGCAGCGCCAAGGCCGCGGCCAAGGCGAAGGTGAGCTACGAGGGGTTTCTGAAGCAGGAGGGGGAGAAGACGCTCGTGCTTTTGCGCTCCCCCTATGACGAGGCCTTCATCTGCGCGGACTTTACCCATCCGGAGGACTACGATCCGACGCAGCTGCAACTGAACGTTTACGACACGGTCTCCAAAATTGCCCCCGGGAAACAGCTGCACAGCCTGGTTTCGCAGTTCAAGCTGAACTTTCTGGACGATTCCAGGTGGCAGTACCTGTTAAAGGGCCTTGGCACCACGATGCTGATCACGCTGCTGAGCGGTCTGATGGGCGTGGTGCTGGGCGCGCTGGTTGCCATCGTGCGCTCCACCTGGGAAAAGAACCACGAGAATATGCGCCCCGGCTTTGGCAAAGCCTGCCTGAAGGCGGTGGACAAGCTGTGCGGCGTGTACCTCACCGTCATTCGCGGAACCCCGGTCATGGTGCAGCTGCTGATCATGTACCTGATCATCTTTGCCTCCGCCTCAAACGGCACTGTCAGCGCCATTCTGGCCTTTGGCATCAACTCCGGCGCGTATGTGGCTGAGATCGTGCGCGGCGGCATTATGAGCATCGACAACGGGCAGTTCGAAGCCGGCGCGTCTCTGGGCTTCAATTACACCCAGACGATGATGTACATCATCATGCCCCAGACCTTCAAAAACATTCTGCCGGCGCTGGCCAACGAGTTTATCGCCCTGCTCAAGGAAACCTCCGTTTCCGGCTACGTCGCGGTCAAGGATCTGAACAAGGGCGGCGACATCATCCGCGGCGTCACCTATTCGCCGTTCATGCCGCTGATTGCGGTTGCGCTGATCTACCTTGCGGTGGTCATGTTCTTCACCAAGCTGGTCGCATTGCTGGAAAGGAGGCTGCGTTCAAGTGAGCACAAGTAATCCGGCGAACGGGGCGCTCATCTCCGTGCGCGCCCTGGAAAAGCATTTTGCGGGCGGAAGCATCCGCGCCCTGAACGGCGTGGACGCGGACATCATGCGCGGCGAGGTCGTGGTGGTGATCGGGCCCTCCGGCAGCGGCAAAAGCACCTTCCTGCGCTGCCTGAACCTGCTGGACCGTCCCACCCACGGCCAGGTCATCTTTGAAGGGGTGGATATCGCCTCCGCCGGCGTGAACATCAACCTCCACCGCCAGCGCATGGGCATGGTGTTTCAGCACTTCAACCTCTTTCCGCACATGACGATCCTGAGAAACATGACCATCGCACCGATGAAGCTCAAAAACGTTCCCAGGGCAGAGGCGGAGCGCGAAGCGCTGGAGCTGCTGGACCGCGTGGGACTGAAAGACCGCGCCAACGCCTACCCCAACCAGCTCTCCGGCGGCCAAAAGCAGCGCGTGGCCATCGTGCGCGCGCTTTGCATGAAGCCGGACGTCATGCTCTTTGACGAGCCAACCAGCGCCCTGGACCCGGAAATGGTGGGCGAGGTGCTGGAGGTCATGAAAAACCTTGCGCGCAGCGGCATGACCATGGTGGTCGTCACCCACGAAATGGGCTTTGCCCGCGAGGTGGGGGACAGGGTCCTGTTTATGGACAGCGGAAAGCTGATCGAGCAGGGCACACCGGAGCAAATCTTCAGCCATGCGCAAAACCCCAGGACCCAAAGCTTCCTGTCAAAAATCATTTAATACCAAGGAGAATACGATGGACGTCATTCATACTTCCCAGGCGCCCGCGGCGATCGGCCCCTACTCCCAGGCGATCCGCGCAGGCGGCATGGTATACACCTCCGGACAGATCCCGCTGGATCCGGTCAGCGGCCTTTTGATCGAGGGCGGCATCAGGGAGCAGGCGCTCAGGGCCATTGAAAACCTCGCCGCCGTGCTGAACGCCGCGGGGAGCGGGCTTGACCGGGTCGTCAAGACCACCTGCTTTCTGAAAAACATGGGCGATTTTGCGGCCTTCAATGAAGTCTACGCTTCGCACTTTACGGGCAATCCCGCGCGCAGCTGCATCGAGGTTTCCGCCCTGCCCAAGGGCGCGCTGGTAGAAATCGAGGCCATCGCCGAAATCTGATCGATAAAGCGTGCCCAGCTTTCCAAAACGACCGGCTCGCCCGGTCGTTTTTTGCGCCCGCGTTCCTGCTGTGAAAACATCGTAAATTTGCGCGCCTTTATGGAACCGGCGCAGAGCGCACGGCGTCCCATTAATAGATTGCGGTCAATATTAAATGATTGTAATCCGCGCAAAACCGCGCGGTTTTGATATATAATATTCCTATATGAACAGGGGCGGTGATACGAATGGAACGGCTTGGTTTTTTGGGGAAGGCTGCGCAGACCCTGTTTTCAAACCTGTTTCAATCGCCTGACCTGCGAAACATTCTGGACATTCTCATACTGGCGATCGTCATATACGAGCTGATTCGCCTGATGATCCGCACGCGCTCCAGCGCCGTTATCAAGGGCGTCGGCGTTTTGCTGTTGTTTGCGTGGTTCACGAACGTTCTGCAGCTGAACGTGGTATCCTGGGTGCTTCAGCAGGTGCTGAACATCGGTGTCGTCGTGCTCGTCATTCTGTTTCAGCCGGAGCTGCGAAAGGCGCTGGAACAGCTGGGACGCTCGTCCTTTATCAACGCTCCCAACGCCTCCCACGCTCAGATCAACACCGGCAAGGTGGTAAGCGAGCTGGTGACAGCGGCTACCGACATGTCACGCAAGCGCATCGGCGCGCTGATCGTGTTTGAGCGCAAAACTGGTCTGCGGGAATTTGCCGACACCGGAACGCAGGTCAACGCGGACATTACCGCCCCGCTGATCGAAAATATTTTTGAACCCAACACCCCCCTGCACGACGGCGCGATGTTGGTGCGGGACGGCCGCATTCTGGCCGCGGCCTGCATACTGCAGCTTTCCAACGACCCCGATATTTCTCGGGAGCTGGGCACCCGCCACCGCGCGGCCATCGGCATCACCGAGACCACGGACGCCGTGGCGCTGGTGGTCAGCGAGGAAACCGGCGTCATCTCCATCGCCCGCGAAGGGCGCATCAGCCGCTACATCGACGCTAAAACCCTCACGCAGATTTTGAGCGAGCTGTTTGAAAACCAGAATGCGAACATGTTCCAAAAGCTCGGCAAAAGCCTGCGGCTTGGTCGCGGCAAGACGGCCAATGACAATCGGGAAGGGGGCAGCGACGAATGAAAGGCATCCTTTCCCAGCTTAAAACTTTGCTGCCGCGCCTGCTCAAGGGCATTTGGGGCATTTTCACCCGCAGACTTTGGCTGAAGCTGTTAAGCCTGCTGCTTGCGGTGCTTTTGTGGACGTACATCATTTACACCACCCCGACACTCACGCGCACCAGGACGATCGACGGCATTTCCGTCACCTCGCTAAGCGCCAGCGCCCTGTCCAGCTATACCCTTGCGGCCGTAACCGACGTCGCTTCGACCTACGCAAACGCCGTGGAGGTCAGCGTGGAGCTGCCGCAAAGCCAGTATTCCCAGCTGACGGCCCGAAACATCCGCGTTACGCCCGATTTCACCGGCATTCGCGCGCCCGGCGTTTACGAAGTTCCCCTGGTGGCAACCAGCACGTACGGCACCGTCACCAGCATTTCGCCCTCCACCATTTCGGTCACCATTGACAATCTGGACAGCCGTGTCATCAGCGTGGAGCCGGTGTTTTTGAACGAGGACACCGAAGCCTACTGGTATGGCGAAAGCCAGGTCTCTTTAAACCCGGAGCAGATCACCGTATCCGGCCCGGCCTCCCTGGTGCAGACGGTGTCCAAAGCGCAGGTAGAAGTGGACGCGCTGGGGCGGACGGGCACGATCCGCCGCTCCCTGACGCTGGGCCTGGTGGACGCAAACGACGCGCCGGTTACCAGCCGCCTGCTCACCCGCTCCTCCAACACCTGCTACGTTTCGCTGGAAATCTACCCCAAAAAGGCGCTGGGCTTCTACGCCGATCCCTCCCAGATCAAGGTGGCGGAGGGTTATCGCATCGATTCCATCAGCTTTCAGCCCGCACAGGTGACTGTGGCGGGGGAGAGCGAGCTGCTGGACGCGATAGATTACCTGCCACTGGACATCCCCGAAAGCGCCGAGGTCAGCGCCACGTTCTCAAAGACGCTGCCCATCCCGCAGCTGGACGACTTTAAATACTCCTCTGCCCGCAGCGTTTCCATCACGGTAAACATCAGCCCCGTAAGCGCCGCGCCGGACGATTTGACACAAGAGGTCGACGATGAGTAGTCAGGACGTCGTCAGCTTTTTTGCCCGCCTCGTCGAGTGGGCGCTGGACCTGGTGCAGTCCCTGGTCACCTTTGTGTCCACAAAACTGCTGGGCCACAGCTCCAGCTTTTTAAGCGTCAGCTGGAAGGGACTGCTCGTCATCCTGATCCTCGGCGGTACGGCGCTGAACGTCATCATCTACATGCAGCGGTGGAAGCCGCACTGGTGGTGGTTTGCCAAAAAGCGCATGGTGGTGGACGACGCTCTGGTTGAAAAAAAGCAAAAGCGTGCAGCTGACTCGGCGCCCGCGCGCAAGCCCTCCACTTTTATTCCAAAGCGCATCGACACAAATCCCTCGCATAAAGCCCCAGCCAGAGGCTCGCTCACCGACGACGGCGACCTGATGGCTACGGACAGCGACGATCTGATGAGCACGCACAAAAACAAAAAGCGGCAGTGAAGTTCTGCCGCTTTTTGCATGAGGAAGGCTCAGATGTTGGGCGTAAGACCCGTAAGGCGCATCCATTCCAGCGCCAGAACGCCGTGTCCCGCTTCTGTGGGATGGCAGCCGTCCCATACCCAGTAGGAGGCCTCCCGCTGCTGGCAAAGAGCGTTCAGCTTTTCCTGCGTGGGCACGAACACTGCGCCGTAATCCTGCGCCACGCGCCGGGTGGCCGCCTGATATTCGGGCATGAGCGCCGCGCGCTTCGTCCAGGTTTCGTCCAATTCGCCGCGCTTTAAGATAAAGGGCTCCATCAGCACCAGCTTTACGGACTTGTTCTCCTCCAGCGCCTCGTCCAGCGCCAGTCTGTAGATCTTTTCAAAGCGCTCAGGCGAGCTGCCCGAACCGTCCTGCACGTAGGAGCACACGTCATTTACGCCGATCAGAATGCTGATGAGATCCGGCTTCAGGCACAGCGCGTCCTGCCGCCAGCGGGCGTACATGCGCGCGACCGTATCGCCGGAAATGCCGCGATTGATGAACTCAAAGCCCTCTTTTGCCCGGGTCGCGCCCAGCAGAGAGGTGATCACATAAGGATAGGCGTGGCCGATCTGATGGTTCAGATCCCATCTTTTGGCCTCCTCCTTATACCGGTTGCCGTCGGTGATGGAGTCGCCCTGAAACAGTATTCGCATACGCTGTACCCCCAAATATGAAGCTTCAATAGTGTATGATACTCCGCAAGGCGCGGCCTGTCAAGCGCGCCGCCGCAAAGCGAGGAGAAAGCTGCCGCAAAGCATATGAAAAGCCGCCGCAAAGCAAAAGAAAAGAAGCGAGGTGCTTTATGTCCCAAAATATACTGGTATGCATTCCCGGACTTGCCGAGGAGCAGGTTTTGCGCATCCGCGCGAGCGCGGAGCAGCTGGGCTTTCAGGTATCCTTCTGCTCCAGCGTGAAGGAGGCCATGCCGTATCTGCCGGAGGCGCAGGTGATCTTCGGGCAGGAGGCGAACCTTGCGCGCTATTCGCCGAAGCTCAAATGGATCTGCTCGCCCTCGGCCGGCATCAACCAGTTCTGCGGGAAGGACGTCTTTGCAAATCCAGACGCGCTTTTGTCCAATTCCTCCGGCGCGTACGGCGTGACCATCGCGGAGCACGTGGTCATGGTGACCCTGGAAACCCTGCGCCGCCAGAAGGAATACGATGCCATGGCGCGCGCACACGTATGGCGGCGTGACCTCGCGGTCAAATCCATTTTCGGCAGCCGCGTTGTGCTGCTGGGCGCGGGGGACATCGGGCGGGAGACGGCCAAACGTTTTCGCGCGTTTTCGCCCGAATCCATCATCGCGGTCAACCGCAGCGGCGCGGCGAAGGGGGATTACGACGCCGTGCAGCGTGTGGAGGAGCTAAATGGGCTTTTGCCGGAATGCGACATCCTTGTGATTTCCCTGCCGGGCACGCCCGAGACGCATCATATGATAGACGCGCAAAGGCTGTCCCTTTTGCCGGACGGCGCGCTGACCGTCAACGTCGGGCGCGGCAGCGTGATCGACACCCCGGCCCTTGTGCGGGAACTGACAAACGGCAGGCTGAAAGCGGTATTGGACGTGTTTGAGACCGAGCCCCTGCCCAAAGACGATCCCCTGTGGGAGTGCCCGAACCTCATCATCACCCAGCATACTGCCGGCAACATGACGCTGCCCTACACCGTGCGCCGCATCGTGGATCTGTTTTTGGAGGACCTTGCGCGCTTTGCAAGGGGCGAAACGCCTTTGCAGCTGGTGGACAGAACGCGCGGCTATTGACGCGCGTGGCCAAAGATGCGCCAAACGAACGACAAAACATTGCGGAGGGGCACTGCCTCTCCGGTCTTTGTTTTTGGCGCTGCCCGGTCGAACTTGAAATTAAATAAAATTTACGAATGTGTATGGGAAAATCCATCAATACACAACATAACATTTTGAAAATGGAAATAAGCATGTGCTAAAATCGTATCGTCAATATATGAAGGAGTGTAAGCCATGCCCGTATCCGGCCAAAATAAACAAAACGCGCCGCGGCCCGCTGCCGCCAGAAGGCCCGCATCCGCGTCAAAGCCTGCACCGAGGGGCGCGGCGGTGAAAACAAGCGCCGCACCCGTACCCTCCCGGCAGCAAAAGGGCGGCGGAAAGGGCTTTTTGCCGATCGTCCTGCTTGCGCTTGCGGCGATTGTTTTTGGCATTATCGTTATTCACTCGCGCGTCGACAATAAACAGGCGGAACCGGTCCGCTCTGAAGTAGCTGTTGAAACGCAGACTCCCGCCGCAGAGCCCACTGAAACGCCCCTGTCCCAGCCCACAGCGACGCCTACGCCGGTTCCGGCCTACAAAGCGCTGGTTGCCCAACCCGCGGCCGGGCTTTTGCCGACGGCGTCCCAGTGGAAGTACCAGTCCGGCACCTACGTAAACGGCGTTCGCACCTACGATTACGCTGCCGCCGTGCCCATGTACTTTGACGACGGCGCAAACTACACGAAGCTCAGCGGAGTAACGACCTTTCGAGGCAGCAATTTCCGGCAAAACGGCGCTTACGGCACGGCGCAGCTCAGCAGAAACGAATTCAAAAACCTCTGGCGGCGCACGATCGGCTCCATCGACAGCGGCTATACCACCTGGAGCGGCGTCGGCTGGACGGGGCAGCCCGTGCTGATCAAATGGCCGGACGAGCTGCGCCGGAAGATGAACATAAACGACGAGTTCATCAACGACAGCGAGCTTGTGGAGGTCATCTACGGAACCCTCGACGGCAACATCTACTTCTGGGATGCGCAAACGGGCAGGCCGACGCGCAGTCCGATCATGCTGGGTTTTCCCATCAAGGGCAGCGTGTCCATCGACCCCAGAGGTTACCCGCTTTTGTACGTGGGGCAGGGGATCTCTCAGGCCAACGGCGTAAAGGGTTCGCTGGGCTTTCACATCTACAGCCTGCTGGATCAGCGCGAACTGTATTTTCTGGACGGGCGGGACAGCCTCTCCTTCCGCGATCACGGCTCCTTTGACGGCAGCTGCGTCATCAACGCCGAGGCGGACGCCCTGCTGCTGGGCGGCGAAAACGGCATCTTCTATAACGTGAAGCTGAATTCCTACTACGACAGCGCCCGCCCCTTCGTGAGCGTGCATCCGGAGGTCACGGCCTACCGCTATAAATCCTCCGCAAGCAGCGAGCTGGGCATTGAAAACTCCATCGCCGCCTACGGCCAATACGTATGGTTTGCGGACAACGGCGGCCTGTTGACCTGTATGGACGTAAACAGCATGCAGGCCGTGTGGCTTTTCAACATGGGGGACGACGTGGATTCCAGCATCGCCCTCGAGGTGGAGGCGGACGGCACGGTGGCGCTGTACGCGGTAAACCAGGTGGACAAGCAGGGCGCGCAGGGGCTTTGCACCATCTACAAGCTGAACGCCATGACGGGCGAAGTGCTGTGGAATTACGCGGTCTTTTGCACGTCCGACGGCACCAACGGGGGAGGGGGCTTTGCGTCCCCTGCGCTGGGAAAGCATGCACTGGGCGCTTACGTGTACTTTAATGTGTGCTATACCCAGGAAAGCGGCACCCTCTACTGCATCAACAAGCGCACCGGGGCTGTGGTGTGGAGTAAGTCTACCACTACGCCCTCCTGGTCCTCGCCGCTTCTGGTGTACCGCGAGGACGGCACGGGCGTGCTGATCGTGGGCAACAGCGGCGGGCGCGGCGTGCTGAGCATGTACGCCCCCCTGACGGGCAAGCGCTTCAACAGCCTAAGCCTTGAGGGCAAGATAGAGTGCAGCCCCGCGGTCTATAACGACCTGCTGGTGCTCGGCACCCGCGAGTGCCGTGTCTACGGTCTCAAGCTGCAATAGCAAAAGTAAGTCCTTCGCTTTGAGACAGGCTTTCAAACAGAAACCGCGCCCTTCTTCCTGATGCAGGAAGAAGGGCGCGGTTCTATGAAACGGCGGCTGAGCCGAAGTCTTACAGCCCCAGCTCTTTTCGGTAGCCGTCCAGCTCCGGTGCATTGCCCAGCACGAAGTGGCCGGGAATCAGCTCCTCCCAGGAGGGCTTGTCCACGGAGTAATCGTGCACGGAGGGGTCGTACACCAGGAGCTTTTTGTTCTTTTCGATGTAGGGATTGGGATTGGGCACGGCGCTCAGCAGCGCGCGGGTGTAGGGGTGCAGCGGGTGGCGGAACAGTTCCTCGCTCTCGGCCAGCTCCACGATCACGCCCTTGTGGATGACGGCGATGCGGTCGGAGATGAAGCGCACCACCGACAGGTCGTGGGCGATGAACATGTAGGTCAGCCCGCGCTTTTTCTTCATTTCGTTCAGAAGGTTCAATACCTGCGCGCGGATGGACACGTCCAGGGCGCTGATGGGCTCGTCCGCCACGATGAACTGCGGCTGCATGATCAGGGCGCGGGCGATGCCGATTCTTTGCCGCTGGCCGCCGGAGAACTCGTGGGGGAAGCGGCTTGAGAACTCGCTTAAGAGGCCGACCTCCTCCAGGGCCTTTTGCACCTTTTCCACGCGCTCGGCCTCGTTTTTGTACATGTGGTGGTTGATGATGCCCTCGGAGATGATGTAATCCACCTTCGCGCGCTCGTTCAGCGAGGCCATGGGATCCTGGAAGATCATCTGACAGCCCTTGATGACCTCAAGATCCAGCTCGCGGGAGATTTTGCCGTCGATGCGCTTGCCCTTATAGTAGATTTCGCCGTTGGTGATGGGATTGATGCGCACCAGCGCGCGGCCGATCGTGGTCTTGCCGGAGCCGCTTTCGCCCACAAGCGCGAAGGTCTCGCCCTTGTAGATTTCAAAGTTGACGCCGTCGACAGCGACGAATTTTTTGCGCCCTGTACCGAAGGTCACCTGCATGTCCTTGACCTTGATCAGTGTTTCACGGTTTGGATCCTCGTGCGGATGATACAGCTTAAGATCGGAGGCCTTGCCAAAGTCCTTGTCCTCCAGCTTTTTGAGCACGTCGGGCTGGGGAATGTGGGGCGCGCGCGGATCCATCAGCCAGGTCTTGGCCTGGTGCGTGCTGGTTACGTCGTACATCGGCGGCTCTTCCAGAAAGTCGATGTTCAGCGCGTTGTGGTTTCTGGGCGCGAAGGAATCGCCCTCGATTTTGTTGAACAGGTTCGGGGGTGTGCCGTCGATGGCGGGCAGCTTTTCGCCCTTTACGCCCAGCTGCGGCAGCGCGCCCAGCAGCGCCCAGGTATAGGGGTGCCGGGGATCGAAGAACACCTCGTTGGCCAGGCCTGTTTCGATGATCTGTCCCGCGTACATGACCGCCACACGGTCGGCCACATTCGCCACCACGCCCAGATCGTGCGTGATGTAGATGATCGTCATGTGGTTTTCTCTTTGCAGCTTGCGGATCAAATCCAGGATCTGCGCCTGAATGGTCACGTCCAGCGCCGTCGTGGGCTCGTCGCAAATCAGAATCTGCGGCTTGCAGGCCACGGCGATGGCGATGACGGCCCTTTGGCGCATGCCGCCGGAAAACTCGTGCGGATACTGGTTGTAGCGGCGCTCGGGGTAGGGGATGCCCACGCTCTCAAGCAGGCGGATGACCTCCTGCTTGGCGGCCTTGCCCCGGAGCCCCTGGTGCAGCTCCACGGCCTCGCGGATCTGCGGGCCCAGTTTCTTTAAAGGGTTCAGGCTGGTCGTGTGATCCTGCGTGACCATGGCGATTTTGCGGCCGCGAATCTGCTGCCACTGTTTTTCGGTCTTCAGCTGCGTAAGGTCGATCCCGTCGTACATGATGCTGCCGTGGGTGATCTGTCCGTTTTTGTCCAGCATGCCCACGAAGAGCTTGGTAAACACGCTCTTGCCGGAGCCGCTCTCGCCCACGATGGCGAGCGTTTCGCCCTCGTACAGGTCCAGCGAACAGCCGCGAATGGCCTTGAGCTTTTGCCCGCGCAGGGTGAACTCCACCTCCACTTCCTGCGCGGAGAGCAGCGGTTCGGAGGAGAGCATCTGGTCGTTCAGGCGCTCAAACTGCTCTGCGGTATCCCGGTGCTCCCTTGCGTATTGCTGGGAAATCTTTTTCTCGCTCATGTCGGCACCCCCCTTACATGTGATTGCGGGGGTCGCAGGCGTCGGAGAACGCGTTGCCCACCAGGTAGAAGGTCACGGTGATGATGGATACGATCAGCGCCGGGAAGATCAGCATATACGGGTACTGCATAAACACGCTGCGCGCGTTTCGAAGCAGGATGCCCAGGGACGGCGTGTCCACGCTGATAAGGCCCAGATACGCGAGCGTGGTTTCGTACGCGATGGTGCCGGGGATGGCCAGCGCCAGGCGCAGCACCACGACGCTGACCAGATAGGGGAAGATATTGCGGTACAGTATGCGCCAAAGGCTGGTGCCCAGGCAGCGGGAAGCCAGGTTGTACTCGCGGTCGCGGTACATCAGCACCATATTGCGAACGTTCCGTGCGGTGCCAAGCCAGCCGAAGACGATCAGGGCGCCCCCGATGATCAGGTAGCTTTTGCCGACCATCAGGGAAATCAGCGTCATGTAAATGATGGTGGGGATGTTGTTGATCAGATTGTACAGCTCCGTGATCGGCCTGTCCAGCCAGCGCACGTAGCCCCAGAGCAGGCCGATCACCGTGCCCAGCAGGATCTGGCCGAAGGAAACGCTGATGGCCAGAATGATGCTGAGCCTGGTGGCGTACCACACCTGGCACCAGTAGTCCGCGCCCAGCTGATCGGTTCCAAACCAGTAGGTGCTGTTTGGCGAGATGAACGCAAGCTTTGAATCGTAGCGCAGCGTCGCCACGTCGAATTTGCTGATGTGGGGCGACACGAAGGTGAATATGAACATCACCGCGAAGATGATCAGCATCACCACCGCGCTTTTGTTCTTGATGAAGTTCTGCCACACGCTCTTCCAGTAGCTGTACTGGCTGTAGCCGGTGCGCTCGGCGTCCTGATAGTGGTACTCCGCAAGGGAGAACAGCTGGGCTTCGGGCAGCCTTGAGCGCACCTGCACGTGCGTGCTGCCTTTTTGGTAGACCCGCTCGGTGGTGTCGATGCTGCTTTCGTCAACCTCGCGCATGACCACGTTTCTGGAATCGTTTTCGGGATTGACGCCTTTTACTATGATATTCTTATACTTTTTCTTCTTACGATCCATATCAGCGCGTGCCTCCCGATTTCGTAAGTCTGATGCGGGGATCGAGGATGCCCATCAGCAGATCGCCGATGAACACGCCAAAGACGCCCATGGTTGCGTACAGCATGACGATGGCCTGCACAAGCACGGTGTCGTATCTTGAAATGGCAAGGGTCAGAAGGGGACCCATGCCGGGCACGGAGAAGAAGCTTTCCGCCAAAAGAGATCCGCCTACGGTCAAAAGCACGTTGTAGGGCAGATACTGCGCAAGGGGGAGGAAGGCGTTTTTCATCACGTGGCGGAACATCACCTGCGTGCGGGTGAGGCCCTTGAGCTGGGCAAGGCGAATGTAGTCTTTGTTCAGCTCGTCCACCATGTACCGGCGCATCCACAGCATATAGCTGGCGGTGGAGGCCATGGCCAGGCACAGAATCGGGGGAATGGAGGAGGCCACCGGCGTGTTGCTGCGGTAGGTCATGGGCAGGTTGAAAAGCCTCGCGCACAAGTACATGATCAGCGTGTAGCTGACCAGGTGCGGCACGGCGTTAACGAAGATCGTGTAGCCCGCGCCCACATGGTCCAGCAGACTGTCTTTGTATCTGGCCTGCAGTATGCCAAACACGACACCCAGCACCAGCGAGATCGCAAGGCTGCACAGGCCGATGGTGATGGAGTAAGGCAGCTTGTCGCCGATGACCTTCAGCGCGGAAATGCCGTGCTGGATGCGGTAGCTGTTGCCCAGGAAAAAGGTGAGCTTATAGTTTGTGGGATTCAGATGATGCACAAAGCTCTTCCAGCCGCTTTCCTCGGTGCTGAGATCGAGTGAACTCAAGGTGTCGTTCAGGCTTTTCCCCAGCTGCGTCTGGAAGGATTGCAGAAGAGCAGAGGCCGTTTCCTCGCCCAGGACCTTTTTGGCGTCTTTATTCAGGGTGGAGCCCGCTTTGTCGTAGAGTCTGGAGGCAAGCGAATTGATGGTGACGCTGTTGTCGCCGCCGTTGTCCAGCAGCAGCGCGGCGTCTATGATCTTTTGAATCACAGAATCCGTCATCACCTTGCTGTTCATCTTGTCGATTTCCTTGGCCGCGGCGGCTTCGTCCGTGTAATACTGCGCGATGGCGCCCTCGATGGAGGCGTGCACACTGTTGGATACGCCGCTGGTCAGGGACGCGGCGAGATTGACTTTTCGCTGCGCGTCATAGGTGTAGTCCAGCGTGAACATGTTTTTGTAAAAGCGCCCCAGCTGGACAAACGCCGGATCCAGCAGACCGGAGGCCTGCAGCCTGTCCTGCTTTTCGCTTTCCTTCAGCTTCATCAATTCGTCTTCGGTGAAGAAATAGTCCGTGGGCATCAGCCGCATCAGCAGAAATACCACGCTGACTATGATCAGCACCGACAGCACCGATTGAAGCAACCTTTTCAGTATGTACTTCAGCATCCAAAGACCCCTTTGCTGTGTGATCGGCTATCATCCTCCGGCTGCCCCAAAGCTGTCGGAGGGTGATAGGTGACCGCCAATTCTTTATGACGACGGCTTTCCCCCAGGTCAGCCCCAAAGGAAAGCCGTCACTGTTACAGGTTAATCGTGCTCGCGCTTAACGCTTATTCCGCCGCGTCGTAGGCCGCCTTGAAATCGACGTACTGAGCGGTGGTGTAGGGCGTGTCGTTGGTTTCCCAGTTCTCGTAGCGGTAGGTGCTCATGCCGTAGGCCGCGTAGATCTTGGTGTAGTCATTGACCTTGGTCAGCTGCCAGCTGATGTCGATGTACCACGGGATCGTGAGCGCGTGCTTTACGAAGAACGCTTCGCTCTCGGCAAAGGCCGCAAGGCGGGCATCCTGATCATCAACGATGACGCGGGCCTTGTTGACCATCTCGGTGAACTCTTTGTAAGTGGCGATCAGGTCTTCGTCGGTGGCGTCGTTGATCTGGGAGTAGGTTACAGAGTAGTAAGCGTTGTCCTCGCCGTAGGTCTCCTGGCCGACAAAGTTGACGGGATCACCGAAGTCGGCGCCCCAGCCGTTGATGTAGAAGCTGGCCAGACGGGGCACATACACTTCGTTGCGCAGGGAGGAAACGTAGGTCTTGATGTTCAGGGTGATGTAATCGCTGCCCAGGCAATCCTCCATGATCTGCTTGAGAACCTTGGCGTTGTCGGCGGCGACGGAGCTGGAACCGGAGATGTAGTAGTCCACCTGTACGGGGAAGGTGACGCCCTTGGCGGTCAGCTCTTCGATGGCCTTGGCCTTGTACTGGGCGGCCAGCTCGGGCTGATAGCGCTTGTAGGCCTCAGAGGAGTACTCGATGCCCACCAGCTGGTTTACGAGGGTGGCGTAGTCCACGCCCTGGCTGTTTACCGCAACGCCGGTGCCGGTGTAGCCGTAGTTTGTGCAGGACAGGGGATTGATGTAGTTGGTGGACTGAGCCAGCCACTCGGTCAGGTCGATGCCGTAATACCAGCTCAGACGGAAGTTTTCGTTGGCAATGGCAGTGTTCCAGTTGGTATCCAGAGTGCCGTCCTCAAGATTCTTGGCCCAGGCCAGGTGCATCTGATAGGAGTACTTGGTGGGACGGGCTTCAACCAGATTGTCGTAGAACTCGTTATTCTCGTCGCCGTAGATGGTGGTGAGCATGGTCTTGTCCAGCGCCACGCGATCCAGCTGGCCGGCCTCGAACAGCTCGTAGGCCTTGGCAACGGATTCCACCATGGTGATGACGACTTCGTCAAACAGTACGCTATCTTCGTTCCAGTACAGGGGGTTCTTGGTCAGGATCTTTTCAGAGCCCTGATTGTAGGTGGTCACGGTGTAGGGACCGCTGTACCACATTTTGTCGGGGGTCAGGCCCTGTACGCCTTCGATGCCCAGCTCATCGATTTCGCCCTGGGCCAGGGGGTACATGCAGGCGTAGGTGGCTACGGTGTCAAAGTAGGGGGTGGGGGCGAGGCAGGTGAACACCAGCGTGTACTCGTCCGGAGCGGCCGCGCCGACCATGGTGGCGAAGGCGTCGTTGATGGTGAGCGCCAGCGCTTCCTCGGTGGGCAGGCTCTTGGTGTACTGATAGTAGTCGTTGGCGCCTACCATGGTCTCCTGCAGCATGGAGATGTTGCGGGCTTCGTTCTTGGCGGCGTTCAGCGTCCACTCGATGCCGGTCAGCCAGTCTTCAGCCACGACGTCGGCCTTGTATTCGCCGTTTACGTCTACCCAAACCATGTCGTCGCGCAGGTTGAACGTCCACACGACGGACTCGGCGTCGGAGCTCCAATCGGAAGCGGCCAAGCCCACCAAAGCGCCGTGGGGGTCGTTGTAAACCAGACCGTCAAGGCAGTTGTTCAGAACGTTCAGTTCCTTCGCGCCCTGGGACTGCTGAATGAGCCAGTATTCCATCTCGTTGACGGCGGTCTGATAGTCGTGGTACACCTTCAGGGGCTCGGCCATCGCGGTAACGCTCATGCAGCCAAGAACCAGCGCAAGGGCCATGACCAATGACAGGATCTTTTTCATGCGATTCCCTCCATATAAAATACATTCATACTCCACAGGAGTACAACTTGTTTGGTATTATAAGCAAAATAAGCAAGCTTGTCAAGAAGATAATGCAAAAAATATGGGTCCTGGGAAAAATTTCCTGCGAAAATGAATAAATGCACCCCTGCGATTATGCAAATCGCAGGGGGCAGTGGGCGTTCGCAGCTTTAAAACAGAAAGGACGTCAGCGCGAGCAGCAGCGCGGCGCACAGGTCGGCCAGCAGGATGCTTACGTTGGTTTCGTCCTCGTCCAAATCCGCGTCCGTGTATTCGGGGATGTCGTCCACGTGGTCGCTCATCGATTCCACGCGCAGCACGTCCCGGCGCTTTGAGCGCTTTCGAAGGCTGGGCAGATGGGGGATGCGAAGGCCGTCCAGACGAAGATAGGCGCAAAGGGCCCCAAGCAACATGACGAGCGCCGCCAGCGCAAAGCCGGTGGAACGGAAGTTTGCGTTGCTCTTTCCGAAAAAGAAATGGCCGAGCAGCACCAGCGTAAAAGCATACACCAGTCGGCGAAAGAGCTTGTAGATGCTTGGGCGGATCAGCTCGCGGGACCAGAACTCCCGGATATACTTCATCGTTTCCTCCGACTCCGGGCTAATGTGCTTGTACAAAAGCCCCATTTGCCGTTATGTTACAGCGCTACGGGCTGAAGCAGGGGTTCGAGCAGTTCTTTGAAGCGGACGCACTGGGCAAAGAATTCGTCCCTGTGGCGGGTGAGGGAGGACAGCAATCGCTGGCGGGCGGCAAAAGTGCCTTCCATCTGCGCCTCGCTGATTTCGCCGGAGCGAAAGGCCGCGATCAGCTCGTCCTCGTCGTAGCAGTAGGTGTCGTTTGAATCCGGGCAGATGACCACGTCCAGATACAGGTCCTGAAAATGGGAGCCGCCGTCCGGCTGCAGCGCGTTTCCGCCGGTGATGTCGAAGTAGCACTCAAAAACGCGCCCCTGTTCGTCAAACATCACCGTCGCCCACACCTGCTCATTTTCCAGTGCCAGCTGCAGCCAGCAGTAGCCCCTGCCGGTGATCTGCCTGCGCCCCGAGCCAAAGCGAACGCTGAAACCGTCGGCCCCGTTCATCGCCAAAAGTCCCGCGATCCCCCGGCCTGCGGGCAGATCGAAGCGGATTTCGGCGTAGGAGCGCTCGTAGATCCCGCGCCACTCGCGGCGCAGCATGGTTTTGTTTTTCATCGGAGAGGCGTCAATAGAAGATTTCCGTGCCCACGCCCCGGCTCATCACGTTCAGCTGATACTGGTAGCTCAGGCGCATGGCGTTAAAGTCGTTGTCGTTCATGCCGGTGGGACGGCTGTTTTGAGAGATGTACTTGCCCGCGGGCAGCAGGCGGTAGCTGTAGCCCCGGATGTCGTCGCCGTTTGACCAGACGTAAACCGGCAGGTAGGAGGGGGCGGTGATTTCGAAAGTGCCGTCGCCGCGCTCCTGAATGGTGAAATCGAAGATCACGCCGCCGTTGCAGTAGCAGGACTCGCCGGTGTTTTTGTTCTTTACGATGCCGTGCTCGCTCAGGTAATTGCCCACGGAATAGATGCACAGGGTGCGCTGCATTTCACCGAACTGGTTGGTGCCGCTGAGCCACTCCGCAGGCTGCACCACGTGGGGATGGCCGCCCATGATCACGTCCACGCCCGCCTTGACCAGCTTCTGAGCAAGGTTCTTCTGGTCGGTGTTGGGAGAGGAAGTGTACTCTGTGCCCCAGTGCATAAAGCATACGATCACGTCCGCACCGGCCTCGCGAAGGCGCTTTGCGTCGGCGGGAGCGTCGGAATTTTTGACTGCGTTTACGCCAAACTCCAAAGCGCGCTTGTCCAGGGACTTCTGCTGATCCATGCTGTTGAGATCCACGGTGTAGTTCATCATGCCAACCTTGATGCCGTTGATTTCAACGATGTGGGGGGACTGCTTGTCCTCCTTGGATTTGTTCGCGCCCACGTAATGAAAACCTACCAGCTCGACGTTTTTGATTTCGTCCATCAGACCGTCAAACCAGCCGTCCAGCATGTGGTTGTTGGCCAGCGTCAGCATGTCCACGCCGGAATCTTTGAGGTTAAACAGCAGATACTCCGGGGTGTTGAACTGGGGATAGCCGCTGTAGCCGTACTTGTAGTGGCTTTTGCCGCCCATGGAGCCGTCGACGTTGGCCACGGTGAAATCCGCGTTCTTCATGGTGTCGGAAATCATGGACAGCATGCTGGAAAAGTCGTAGGGATATTCGCTGCCGTTTCGCGTGGCGTCGTTTTTGGCGCTTGCAAGCAGGCGCGTATCGATCACGAAGTCGCCCACGGTGCGGATGGTGGCGCTGCGCAGCGTTTTGGCGCCCGGCAGAACAATGTTGTTGCCGGTCTGCACGGGAGCCTGGGTTTGAGATGCGGTCTGCTGGCCGTCGGAGGCGTTTTGTCCCTCGCCGGTCTGCGCGGAGCCGTCCTGCTGGGAATCCAGCGGGGCCTGCGTCTGCGCGGCATAGATGTTTGCGACCTCCAGCGGCACCTTGGTGGTGTGCCGGTCGCTGTAGCGCTTGATGCCCACGACCGCAAGCGTCACGATGCCGGCCGCCACGACCACGATCAGCGCAAGGGCTATGATCGTTTCAAGATCGTAGCCGAAAATCTGCCTGCGCGCGGGCTTGCGCTTCGGGGCGGGCCGCTTTACCGTCGTGCGCAGGGTACCTGTGCGGGACGCACTGCCCGTGCGCGCTGTGGAAGAGGTCCGGGTGCCGCTTGCGCTGCGCGTGCCGGTTGTGCTGCGGGGCGCGGT
>JAEEGL013696010.1_pt1 | contig 18264 bp, 12 predicted proteins | sample 9134231 | NCBI WGS metagenome assembly JAEEGL01 (sample SAMN16246548, study PRJNA631951) | gut metagenome | biome: gut microbiome; feature: rumen; material: fiber-attached | host: Bos | place: Iran: Karaj | collected 2018-10 | reverse complement strand
TCCCGCTACGTGCGAGATTGTGGACATTGCCGGCCTTGTGAAAGGCGCCTCCAAGGGCGAGGGACTGGGCAACAAGTTCCTTGGCAACATCCGCGAGACAGATGCCATCATCCATGTGCTGCGCTGCTTCGAGGATGAGAACATCACCCACGTCGACGGCACCATCGACCCCATACGCGACAAGGAGATCATCGACACCGAGCTGCAGCTGAAGGACCTGGAGACCATCGAGGGCCGCCTGGCTAAGACGGAGAAGGCTGCCGCCGCCGGCAACAAGGACGCGAAGGTGGAGGTGGCGGTGCTGAAAGCCTACAAGGAGGTGCTCGACCAAGGCAAGAACGCCCGTGTGGTGGAGTTTGACACCAAGGAGGAGCAGGACTGCGCCCGCAACCTGTTCCTGCTCACCTCGAAGCCTGTGCTCTATGTCTGCAACGTGGCCGAGGCCGACGCCAAGGACGGCAATGAATGGACCCGTAGGGTAGGGGAGCTGGCCAAGGACGAGGGTGCGGAGATGATGGTCATCGCCGCAAAGACCGAGGAGGACATCGCCGAGCTGGAGAGTTACGAGGACAAGCAGATGTTCCTCGAGGAACTGGGTCTGGAGGAGAGCGGCGTCAACCGCCTCATCAAGAAAGCCTACGCCCTGCTGAACCTTGAGACCTTCATCACCGCCGGCGAGATGGAGGTGAAGGCGTGGACCTACAAGAAGGGCTGGAAGGCCCCGCAGTGTGCCGGCGTCATCCACACCGACTTCGAGAAGGGCTTTATACGCGCTGAGGTCATCAAGTACGACGACTACCTGAAGTACGGCTCGGAGGCCGCCGTCCGCGAGGCCGGCAAGCTCGCCGTCGAGGGCAAGGACTACGTCGTGCAGGACGGCGACATCATGCACTTCCGCTTCAACGTGTAGGCTTTGTGGTCAGAGGAGAGAGGAGAGAGGAGACACTCACAAAACAAAAAAATGACTAACAATTCATAAAACGTTAGTTGAATTATCTGTATCAGTATTTTTTGGGGGGTAAATAATTTGGCTGTTCAAGTATAAAGAAGTACCTTTGCACCACATGGATGCGATGAGAAACCTTTATATGAGAAATATACTGTCCTTACTATACATACTGCCTGCCCTGCTCCTGCCCCTTCCGCTTGAGGCAGCCAGTTCGTGCCCTGTACAAAAGCTGCACGTGGAGCGCCTGCCTCAGTTGAATGTGGCACGTACAGGCCACTACACATTCTGCACCGTTGACGGCGAGGTTGTCGTCATGGGGGGCCACACCGCAGGCTTCGTGCCTACTGCCATAGCAGAGTTTCTGCGCAACGGGCAATGGCAACAGCAACCGATGGTCTATACCCACGACAACGCCCTGGCCGTGCAGACCAGTCAAGGCAGCATCATCATTTCCGGCGGACACGAACAGCCGCTTGGCATCGGACAGACGTTCACCTTCGAGCGCTACGACCCCTCTGCCGGCATCTTCGACGGCTACGGCTGCCTGGAACAGAAACGGTGCTTTGCGCAAGCCCTTGAGATGGACAGCGGCCGGATAGTGATCAGCGGCAACTGGTATGTCGACGACTGTATAGAGCTGTTCGACGGCTCCCGCCAATGCCGTCTGGTAAAAGAGGTGACGCAACACCGCTCATGTCCCTACCTGTTGCGTACAGCAAAGGACAATGCCATCGTCTTTGGCTCAAACGATTACCACGCTGAGCCTTTCGACACCATTGTCATCGACCGCTTGCAGGGAGAGCCTTTCGTTGAACCCCTGCTTCAACAGTGGCGGCCTTTCTACTACACCATCGGCTACCGTTGCGCCGACGGTTTCATAGGCGATGAGCAGCAACAGCACTATGCCTATCTCATCCCAGCCACCAACCAACAGGGGCAGATGGCCTTGATAAAAGTGGAGGGCGAGCAGTTCACCCTGCTGCCCACCACCAGCCCCGTGCCCACCGAGAGCCAATGGGGGCACATCAACTATTTCACCGGCGTGATAGCCAACCGCCAGATGCGCCAAGCCTACCTCGTGGGCTATGGCAGCAGCGATGCCGACCGCCGTCTCTACGTCGTCAGCATCGACTATGGCCAAGAGCCTGCCATGCTCACGCTGCTGCAGAGCGAACCCCAGGACAGCATAGGCTGCTACTGCCCCGTGCTCACCCCCGAAGGCAACCTGCTGATGGCAGGCGGAGTGACGTTGCCTGGCAACAACTTCACCCCACAGTCTACGGCCCTGCTTCTGTGCACAGGAACACCCACCCAACACTCAACACTCAACACTCACCACTCACCGGCATGGCCGTGGATTTTGGTGGCGGTGCTGGTGGCAGGCGGAGGATGCCTCGTCTTGATGCGCCATCGAAAGAAGAAGCCGAAAGCCACAAAGCCAGACGAGCTGCTGATGCAACGCATTTGCCAGCTGATGGAGGAAGAGCAACTCTACCTGAACAGCGACCTGAAGCTGACCGACGTGGCCAAGCGGCTGCAGTCAAACAGCGCCTACATATCGTCGTGCATCAACACGCTGAAAGGCTGCAGCTTCAGCGTCTTCGTCAACAACTATCGCATAGAGCATGCCAAGCGGTTGCTGCGCGAACAGCCCGAGGCCAAGATTTACGAGGTGTGTGTGGCATCAGGATTCTCTACCGAGACCTCTTTCTTCCGCGCCTTCAAGGCTCACACAGGAATGACACCTACTGAGTGGAAACAGAAAAACGACTGACAAACCCAATTAGAATCATCTAAACTGAATTATCTATGAGATCAAGGAATTTTCTTTATGGCTGTGCCCTGGTAGTCCCCCTGCTGCTGACGGTGTCCTGCGGCCAGAAGCGCCCCAATGCGGATGCTGACGACGAGACAACGTCGGCAACCGAGGAGGAAGAGTGGAACATCAATGGCGGCGACACAGACCAGCCCATCATGGATGGCTGGACCTTCGAGAGGGCTGCCGAGTTTTATCTGGCTGAACAGTTGGACTACGATTATTCGCATGTGGTAAGAGGAGAAAGCGGTTGGCTGACACCCGACTCGCTGGCCCGTCTGACCAATGGCCACGTACAAGTGAAGATTCCCGTACAGCAGCAAGACACGAAGCCCCGCTTCGAAGTGACCTACCGTCAGCCAGAGACTGGCGGTACCATCAGCTTCAGGGATTCACCATCACGGCAACCCACCCGCTATGGCGACACCCTCCAAGCCATCGGCGAGGCCACCTTCCAGTTCAAGGATGCCTTGTACGACTATCAGACAGAGTCCTTCACCGCCTATGTGCAGAGCCGCGGCAAAGGCATCTATACCCTGTTTCGTATGGAAGGGAGCCGTGACCCTGACACCAAGGAATGGCGCGACCACAGCAACCCCGCATGGTATCCTGCCATTATCTCCGTCTATCCCCAAGGTGACAGTCTGGTCATCAGCCGTGGTATGAGTGCACTTGAAACATTCGTTCCTCAGAGGTGAGAGGTGAGAGGTGAGTGGTGAGTGGTGAGTGGTGAGTGGTGAGAGCTAAAACAAAAACCTAAAAATAAAAAGATGAAGACCAAACAATTTGTAAACCAAATCTGGCGCACACTTTTTGTGGTGCTGTCCACATTGTTATTAACCTTTGAGTTAGCGGCATGTGACCCTGAGGGCACTGCTGCCCGCAACCGGCTGGACTGGCTGCTGAACGAGTATCCAGACATGACGGCAGAAGCCCTGCTTGACTCACTTGACAGTTATAACAACATAGTGCCAGACTTTGATGTCCATCTGCCTGCAACCAATAAGGACACCCGTCCTCATGAGGACGGCTGCTATGTGAATACGGAGTCAGGCAAGTCGTTACGCTTCCATTTCCCTGACAGCACCGATGACCCCTACTACGTTGGCACGGTCAGCATAGCGTACAACGACACAACAAAGGTTGAGAAGGTGCATGCCTGGGGCAAGGGCATCTATACTGTCTGTAATACTTATACCAAAACTGACGACGAGGGCAACGAGCAGCAGGCTTGGGGCAATGAACCGCGCCTGATGTTTGTCTATCCTGACGGCGACAAGATTCTGACCACGGAGGGATTCAAAGCCTCAGAACAAGTGTTCCATTATGAGGGAAACGAGTAATCACTATCCTACCTATGAAGACCAACAAGAAATATTGGCTGGTGCTGCTTTTGCCCATCACGGCAATTGTCATTATAGCAGTGTTCCTCATCCCCGGCAAGAAGCACCATGACTGGGATGATGACGAGGAGGAAGAAGAAGCCGTGGGCATCCCCATCGACGAGGAGCATTTCCCCGATGACGCGTTCCGTGCCTTCCTCTTAGAGCAGGAGTTCGGCGAGGATGCCATCCTCAGCGAAGAGGAGCAGAAGGAAACGAACAGGCTGAGAATCAACAACAAGGACATTCACTCACTGCAAGGCATAGAGTATTTCACCCACCTCACCGTGCTACAGGCGAGTGGCAACCCGTTAGGCCAGTTAGTGATGCCAAGGATGGAGTGGCTGTACACGCTGGACTGCCAGGCTTGTCAGCTGACAAAGCTCGACGTGTCGCAGTGTCCCAACATCGGCGTGCTGCGTTGCTTCCTCAACCAGCTCACTACGCTGGACCTGTCGGGCAAGCCCTCTCTCCGCGAGCTTGAGGCCCGCGACAACCTGCTGGCTGAGCTGACATTCAAAGGCACCGACTCGCTGAACATCATTGACGTCAGGAACAACAGGCTGACAGCCCTGGACCTCAGCACACAGCGAAACCTGAACGAAGTCGGCATCGCCGGCAACCCCATGGACGAGGCACAGACAGACCGCTTCATCAGCCTGCTGCCGAAGGGCGTCTATGAAGAGACGGGCTTCGACGAGCATATCGAGGCTATCCCGCCCCATGTGTTTGTTGAAGAGCACACACTCACCCCCGCACAGGAGCAGATGCTGGAAGAAAAGGGCTGGAGCCACTGGACCAGCAGCAACGAATAAATTCAAAAACCTGAAACTATGAAGACAGATAAACGTTACTGGTATGCTTTGCTCATACCCGTGGTGGCCATCATCGCGATAGTAGTGTTCCTCATCCCTTGGAATAAACATCACGACTGGGACGACGACGAGGAGGAAGAAGAGAGAGTGCGCACGGAGCGCAGCGACTTCGACATCACCGAGGAGGACATTGCTGCCATCCCTGAGGGCGAGCCTCCCGTGTGGGGCGGCAACAGTCCCGCCGTACACGAAGAGCCGGTGCCGGGCATCACCATCGACGCCCGTGAGAACGCCTTCGACCATCCCACCACTGTCAAGTTCCGGCCAGCCACCGAGGCAGAACACAAAGAGCTCAGCCAGGCCATCAGCCGCCAACTGCCCTCGCACAGCCTGCTCTTCGGCTTCGACCTTGATGCCGGCATAGAGCCGATGCACCGCGCGCCGGGCAATTTCTCCGTGGAACTGGACTTAGAGAAGCTGGACATCCCCGAGGAGTTGTGGGGCCATCTGTGTGTATGCCGCCTGGACGAGTCGGGCTTCGTGCAGCAGTATTCGCGCACGCTCAGCGACGACGGCATCTTCCGCTTTGAGTCATCGAAGAACTGTCTGTGGGCCATTACTGCCATGGTGGGCACTTGTTTGGCTAACGGGCTTACAACAGGGTTAACTAGTAAGTTGGTTTGGAATATCATCATTCCTGTAGCAGGAGCCGCGCCCTATCTCCGTCGCTGGTGGTCGCTGAACAGTGAATACGGCGACGAACTCGTAGAACTGGGTGTCGATGACCACAAGCTGGGGCAGTTTACCGTAGGATTCAAGCCTTCTGACACGGACCACCCGTATGCCGAAAAGTATTTAAAAGGAATCAGGCGCATTCAGACCATACAGGCATCGCTAAAGGTGAAGGCACGCAATGCCCTTGACAACGAGCATCGCCTTGAGCGCGAGCATTCTTTCTCGCTGTGGTCCAACAGCAATGCCGTTCGTGACTCCATACGCTACAATGCGCTCCTTCAGAGCATGATAGCCAATCACAACGAGCTACAGGAACTGTCCATGAATGATACTTTGAAAACGCCGGAGAGCATCATGAATATCTGCATGATGATACGCTTTGCCAAGAGCTATCTGAAGAATGTGGCGCGCGTGAAGGAGCCGGGCGACCTCAGCAGGTTCTACTTCGGCGGCTCAACAATTGCAGATGATCAGTCAGGCGCCTACAAGCACTTCCTTGACGTCTGTCCCATGATAGGCATCGATTATTGTAGTAGTAACGGTACATATATTCAGAAAGGGACTGGAAAAGTTCAGGTGGGTACAGAGGCGGAAGATGCACTGAAGATAACCATCGCTCATGAGCTCTTCCACCATCACCAGTCGGCTTATGTGTGGTTCAGCCTCTTCCGCAGCAAGACGTGGGACGAGTGTACGGCTACTGTGCTGGAGCGTGACTATGCCAAATGGTTGTATGACCAGGACAAGCTTTCCAAAAGACCGGAAGAGTTGGAGGCATATTATGCAGATACCAAGGAGAAGGAATGGCTCTTCGCCCCGCTCGACAACAGCCTGATCATTCCTACTGACTTCAATCTGTCTGTGGTTGGCACTGGTTATAGGAGGTCTGGGCTCAAGCTTCTTGGCGAAATCAAGGATATGGTGGAAGGCGACCGCCCCTTGAACTATAAGGAGGCGGAACGTATGCTGCTGGAAACGCTCTATCCGATGACACCCTTGGGGATACCTGTTTATATGTGGCGTGACATTTTAGGCTTCTATAATGGAATAGGGCAAGCCTTTACTATGAGCTATGCCAACTGCGACAAAGGCTATATGCTGGGCGAGTTCTATATGTACATCCGTGACAAATACAAGCCTGATGCCCGTCTGCACGATTTCCTCATGTACGGCACGGGCTTCACTGATATGCTGCTGCTTTCTGCCGGATGGAACATCGCCAACGCCTTCAAGGAGGGATTCCAGGTGGGTGACGAGTTCCTCTACAGGGCCTTTGAGGAGTATTGCGGCACCGTGATGGGCGAGATAGTGAAAAGGCAGAGAAACCTGATGAAAGGCACCCAAGGACAGTATTACCGCGACCAAGCCTTCAAGCCCGACCTCCCCGTCAGCCGCGAGCAGCCCATCGTCAAGCTACAGTGCTGGGAGCGCGCCGGTATGTTCGCCTGCCGCACGGCTAACTTCATGCCTGCCGACAGCTGCGACCTCTACAACCTCTTCCTCGTGCCGCACATGTACAACGGCAAGGAAGAAGCTGTGAAGGCCTTCATCCTCAGGGGCGACTCCGCCTACTCGTCCACTCCCTACTACCTGGAGTGCGACAGCAACGGCATGAAGTCTCCCACCAGCGTGGCCCTGCTCTTCAACGACAAGATGAAAAACCTCGACCTGGTGATCAGCGACTATTACAACGCCGTGGCCCTCTACGCCCCGAAGGAGAAGCCGGAGACTGAGATGGTCAGCGGCGGCGTCCGGATGAAGACGTACGAGCTGCCGTCGGACGAGATGATGAGGAATAACTACGTCACCGGCATTGCATATACCGTGAAGAACAACAAGACGGGACGTGAGAACACCGTGCTCAAGACTCTGGCCGACCCAGATACGCCTGTCATAGCCATTCCCGACTACCAGGCTGGCGAGGAGGCCGACATCTCCACCTACTGCCGATGGTTCTACCAGCCCTACCCAAACGAGCCCACCATCTACTACAGCCCCAAGAGCAACCAGGAAACGGCAAGCGTCAGCGAAGGGGATGTGCTGGTAGACGAAAATTTCAGGATGTACATCTTTTTGGACATGAATATGTGGGATGAAAACAGCGAGGAAATGCGGAATTCAGGATATGCCCTGGAGCAGTTGAGACAAATGTCCACTACCGCGCATCTGGTCATCAAGCCCGACGGAGTCTTCTCCCTGTCTATAAAGCCTGTGCAATACACGCTCTCGAAAGGCATGGGTGAGGGATATTCTGAATCGCATACCATGAATGTCTCTGGAGTTGAAATCTCAGGAAGGGGGACAGTCAGCCGAAACAATAATGAGATTATTTTAACGACCACGTCTATGACGTGCAACACCATCACTCAAAAAGCCAGTTCGCTTGATAAAGGACCTCATGATTCACAGGAAAGTTCCGAAGATTTTCAATTTGATCTTCATAATCAACAAGCCGTTCTGACCTACACCAAGAATGTGTACAACAAGAACTGGTTCGAGATCGAATTGGAATTGCACCTGACGGGTATTGATCAATGGAGGTACCATGATGGTGATCCTACGAAAACTGATCAGGTCGATAAGATAGTGACGAGAGCGTTTCGTGGAACGAATCCGTAGAGTATTGAGAAAGTCGAGGTTGTTGAATAGTATTATTGCACACACAATTATTTATAATGAGATGAAACAGTCATTATCATTGCTGGCAGCCTGCCTGCTCATCGGCAGTGCTGCAACGCTCTTGCTGAGCTGCGACCCATCGCAGGCTAACGCACAGCATGAGTTGGAAGGGCTGCTCAACAGCCCTGAAGGACAAACCATGACAGCCGACGAGCTGGTGGGAAAGAGTCATAACTCGGCATGGGACAAGGCACGCGGCGCTGGCATGGTCATCGACGTGCCGCTGACCAAAGCCGACACACGTCCATTGACTGGCGGTGTCTACGTAGCCAACGATACGGGCAGCAGCATGAGTTTTTCTCTTACGGACAGCATCGACAGCATTAACACCGTGGGACATATAAATATCGTATGGCACGAAGACCAGTGGGGAAATCCTCGGCCTGAAAAGACCTTTAACGACACCGTGTTCCTGCAGTCTCGCGGAAAGGGCCTCTACGCCATCTATCGCTATAAGCGCGTCTATGACGATATGGGCGAGGTCGTGACCGACAGCCTGGGACACCCGCTGACGAAGCGTTTCTGGGAGGGCATTCTGCTCTACGTCTACCCTGGAGCCGACAGCATCTACACCACACGTGGCAGCGAACTGACCAACCACACTTATTACTACCAGGCAAGTCAATGATAGAAAAATCGGGCGAATTGTTTGGCAGTTCGCCCGATTTTGCGTAATTTTGGCTTTGCTGAAGATACTCACGCTCAGAAAAATGCTAATAAATTTGCATTTTCGCTCACTTATTCGTATCTTTGCAGGCAAATTGTTATGAACACAATGAATAACATCCTGCTTTTCATCACCTGGAATCCTGACCTGACCGCCTTTCACCTCGGATCGCTGTCGTTCCGCTGGTACTCGTTATGTTGGCTCATCGGCTTGGCACTGGCCTATTTCACGGTACGCTGGCTGTATAAGGACCAGAAGATTGAAGACCGGAAGTTTGACCCGTTGTTCTTCTATTGCTTCATCGGCATCCTTGTCGGTGCGCGTCTGGGCCATTGCATCTTCTATCAGCCGCAGGACTACCTCACCTCTGTGCGAGGGTTCATCGAGATGCTGCTGCCCATCCAGTTCACGGGCTATGAGGGATGGGACTTCAAGGTGACGGGCTATGAGGGCCTGGCCTCCCATGGTGGCACGCTGGGACTGATGCTGGCACTGTGGCTCTATGTGCGCCGCTATCAGATGCCCATCTGGCAGGTGCTCGACAACATCGCCATTGCCACCGGCATCACCGCCTGCTTCATCCGCTTAGGCAACCTGATGAACAGCGAGATCATCGGCAATGTCACCTCCATGCCCTGGGGCTTCTACTTCGTGGGTGCTCACCCCGCCAGTCTGGGCACTGAGCCTCGCCATCCCTCACAGCTCTACGAGGCCATCGCCTATCTGCTACTGTTCATCCTGATGCTGTGGCTCTACAAGAGAGAGAGAGCACAAAACAAAAGTCTCTCAACGCTCAACGCTAAACCCTCAACGCTCAACTCTAAACCCTCAACTAAAATAGGCACCGGCTTCTACTTCGGGCTCTGCCTCACCTATATCTTCACCTTCCGCTTCTTCGTGGAGTTCCTGAAGATTAACCAGGTGGGTTTCGAAGACAGTATGCCCCTGGACATGGGCCAGTTGCTCAGCATCCCGTTCGTCATCCTCGGCGTGTGGTGCTTGCGGCGCGGCCGGCGGCCGGCGGCCTAAATGACGGCCTGCGGCCTAAATGATAAATGAGAAATGACAAATGATAAATGATAATTACTAGCCAATGAAGAAAATTATACATCATCTGTTTGACACCACGCTTGGTAGACTGCTCAGTTTATCATTTATCATCTGTCATTTCGCATTTAGCGGCGTCGCCGCGCAGAGTCTCTATGACCAGAACATGAAGATGGGCGACATGTTCTACCACTGCGGCAGCATGACACAAGCGGAGAACTACTACCAGAAAGCCATCAACAATACCAAAAACAAGGAGCAATGGCTGACGGCCCGTCTGCGCATGATAGAACTGATGAAGTTCTGGCGTCCCAATGAGGCCCAGCAACTCATCAATGAGTGCTTCGATGACTTCAAGAAACGCCCTGAGTTGCATCAGCAGGCACTGGCCATGAATGCCTGCATCAGTTTCTGGGTGGGCAATAAGGAAACCTTCGACCAAGCCAACAGCGAATATCTGGAGCTCAGCAGGCAGTACAGTCAGCTGCCCACCACCTATGATATTCCGCTGCAGGCCATGCATGAAGCCCTGGAGGGCTACTACAACAATGCCTTCAGTATCCTCGACGAGCATCTTGCCGGTACACTCATCCGCCATCAGTTACGCCTGCGCATCTTTGAGATGACCGGCAATAAGGATGAGATTATCAACGAACTACAGGATAGGGCAAAGACCGTCGACTCGCTGACGGCAGCCAACTTCGACGACAACGCAGGCATGGCCAACCTGACCAACAGCATGACCATGGCCCAGCAGAAAGCCGATAAGCACAGTTCGAACATGATGACGCTCATCATCATCATGGCTGTGGTCATGGCCATCATGTTCTTATTGGCCTACTATATGTATCGCAAGAACCACAACGAGCTGCTGAAGAAGAACGACCAGCTGAACTCCGCCCTGAAGATGGCCAACGAGAGCGAACACATGAAGACGGAGTTTGTGAAGCGCGTCAGCCATGAGATACGCACGCCGCTGAACGCCATCACGGGCTTCAACGACATTCTGAACAACTCTGACATCGAGCTGCCACAGGAGGAGCGCCAGGACCTGCTCAACCGCATCAACGAGAACGCAAGTGCCATCATCAACATCGTCGACGAGCTGCTACAGATAGCCGACACGGAGAGCCAGCAGAACTTCGCCCGCTATGACGAGGTGCTGTGCAACCAGTTCCTCTCAGGCATCATCTATGGCTTCCGCGACGAGGTCAACGCCAATATCGAACTGCGCTACACCACGCAGGTCATCAACCGATTCACCCTGAAGACCAATGCTGAGACGCTGCGCCAGATTCTGGAGCACCTCATTGACAACTCCATCAAGTTCACGCAGCGTGGCTTCATCGAGATGAACTGCAGCCAGGAGGAGAACAAGGTCATCATCACCATCACCGACACGGGCAGTGGCATCCCCGCCGACCAGCAGGACAAGGTGTTCGAGCAGTTTGCCAAGGGCGACGCCTTCCAGCAGGGCATCGGTCTGGGACTGACCGTCAGTCGTAAGATGGCACAGAAGATGGGTGGCGACCTCACCTTAGACAAGGCCTACAAGGGTGGCTCACGCTTCGTCCTCACCCTGCAGAATTAGAGAAAAGTCTCACCCCAGTAGCGGCCAATGCCCGTTAATTAAACTTAAATTCAACCTATTGACTAGGCTATTTCTTGCTCTATTCAGCCTTTTCTGCTATTTTTGCAGTTCATTGACAATAGCATCTTTTTACTAACTCTACAAAAAACGTTACCTATGAAAAAACTACTACTATTTGCAGTGGGCTCACTGATGGCCTTCCCATCAATGGCCCAGGATGAGGACATGACATACCTCATCACAAACGCCACCTTCGACGAGGACCTGACCTGGCAGGCCGATGGCTCAATGAAGCCGGCTGTTGAAACCAAGACACTGAGCGACCGAACCATCGCCGCCATCGCTGCCGACGGCTCACTCTATGCCACTGTCAATCCTACAACACCGAAAAACCGTGCCGACGGACGCAAGCTGGAGGCTACCAACGGCTTTGTGGGAATGATCAAGGGATGGGACTGGGTTAACTTGAAGAACGACGCTCTTCCCAACGAAAGAATTGAGAGCAAGGCATGCGAATGGGTGTATTTCGGCGTCGTCTCCTACGACCTCGGCGCAACGACCGTACCCATTGCTGACGATGGCAAGGACTACCTCACCGTACCCGCAAAGCCCACAGACTTTGATGGCGGAGCCGGTGCCCTCTACCTGCGTGCCGGATGGGGCAACTCGTTTGCCTATAAGCAGCTGGTGAACCTGCCCTGTGCCAAGTATCGCCTGGAGTACTGGACCATCAATGTCAACCCCAACACCACTGCCACGGCTACCGACCTCTCGAAGATTACATGTCGTAAAGAAGTGTTCAGCGAGGAGGGAGGTACCGCACTGACCGCCAAGGAGTGGACCAAGCACGCATTTGAATTCACCCCCACCAGCGAGTTCACCATTCAGTTTGGATTCCAGGCAGGTGATGGTGGCTCAGGTGCCACACCGTGGGTCTACATCGACGGCATCAAGCTCTACAAGATTGGCGAGGCTGACCCCATGGAGCTGCTCCAGTCGGATGTCAACGACCTCATCGATGACTGCAACGCACTGTCGTCACAAGCCAGCCTGCAGGGCTACGAGGGCCTGAGCGCACAGATTGGCGACTACGGTCTGGACCTGGACGAGCTGCTTTATATTGAGAACCAGGCAGAGCTGGAGGCAGCCATCAAGGAGGCCAACGCCAAGGTGGCACAGTTCAAGGAGGCCATGAACAACGCCGCAGCCATCAACAATGTGTTAAGCAAGATGGAGAACCTGATTCAGACCACCAACTTTGCTGGCAAGGCAGAGTTTGAGGCTGCACAGAACGAGCTGATGAACATCAAGAACGGTGATGCTGGCGAAGGCGCTGACTATGCAGCCCTGATGCTCACCGCCGTGGAGAAGGCCAAGGCTGCCATCAAGGCTTACTACATGAGTCAGGTGGAAGGCGCTTCAGTCGACAATCCCGCTGACCTGACCATCCTCATCAAGAATCCTTGGTTCATCGTTGAGGATGCCGAGCCGCTCTTTGTTGACAACGAGTGGACCTTCCCGCTGCGCTATGAAGAGAACGCCGAGACGGGCGAAAGCGTCGACCGCTATTCTGAGGGCAGCGCCAGCAGTCCTGACCTCACCAGCGAGGGATGGTACATAGCCGGTGCCACTGGTGGCGACCAGCGCCTGAACTGGCAGCGCGGCCGCAGTTGCTGGAACGCATGGAACAACAACTTCACCACCACGCTGGCCGTGGCTCAGAACCTCAGCAATCTGCCTAACGGCTACTACACCATCAGCGCTGACCTCATCACTCAGTCTGGCTATGCCAACGGCACCCAGAAGGTGTTTGCTGAGAGTATCGCTGAGAAGAAGGTTTCTGAGGCTGCTCTCACCAGCGACCTCTGGGACACCAACGAATGGCAGACCATAGCTATGACAGCCGATGAGCGCGTGCTCGTCGTTGACGGCAAGCTCACCATCGGTGCACAGGGCACTGGCGACGGCAATGCCGCATCGGGCTGGTTCCTGGCCACCAACTTCAAGCTCTACTACTACGGTGCCGCCTCTGAGGAAGTCATGCAGGCAGCTCTGCAGCAGAGCTTCAACACCCAGCTCAACACCGCCAAGGACCTGGTAGACACCATGCACTTCGTGGGCGACAAGAAGGCACTCACCGACAGCATTGCCAAGTACGAGGCTCCCACTGACAGCGAAAGCATGATTGCTGCCATCGAGGCCATCAAGGCTGCCATCACTGAGGCACAGAACAGTGAGGCTAAGTACTTCGACTACATGCCTACGCAGGAGCAGCTGGACGAGAACCCCGACCTGCTGGCACAGAAGACACTGCTCTGGGTGAAGGCCCTGCTCAACGACGAGTATGTGGAAGGCCACGATGCCTTCAGCGCCGACACCAAGGAGATAGCACAGTTTGCCTACAACTATGTCATGAACTACATCGTGTGCGACACTGCCACCTACAAGCAGTTTGATGCCACCGTTGACCTGCTGAAGAACTACATCAACACCTATATCCCCGCCTACAACGAGGCAGTTGACATTGCCGACGTGGCTGGCGAGAAGGGTAAGGCTGCCCTCTTAGGCTTGATGAGGAGTCAGAAGCAGGCCCTCGTCAGCGAGATGAAGGACAAGGCCACCGTTGATGCCTACGTCAGCGAGCTGAAGGCTATGGCTGAAGCCGTGAACAAGCAGAACATCTACGACGACCCGAATGCTACTGACTACACCGCCTTCATCAAGAACCCCAATGCTGAGGCAGTGGACGGATGGACAATAGAGAAGGGTAACGGCGACGGCAACGGACAGAAGAGCGGACAGTGGTATGACGACAGTTCTACGCGTTACTTCGACAGTTACAACTCAGCCGGACTCGCAGGATTCATCGCTTCACAGCTCATTGAGAACCTGCCTAACGGTACCTACAACGTGGGTGTCTACACCCGCACACCGGCCGAGGGTGCCTACATCTTCAATGCCGTAACCACCGACACCACTTTCGTTGAGATTCCCCTGAACTACTACAACACCTATACCGAGGCAGGCGAGGACACCGTAGTGGTGGCCAGCGATCATCATGGCCTGCTGTGGGAGGAAGCAGAGAAAGCTGTCAACGACGGTACTGCCGACGATATGCAGTGGAACATCTACAATGCCAACAGCGGCAAGGGACGCGGATGGAAGCATCAGGTGATGGAGAACATTGTCGTCACTGACCACAAGCTGCTCATCGGCAGCATGACTGGCACTGCAGAGAGCCAGACCGAGAAGGTATTTGGCGGTACGTGGTACTCATTTGGCGGATGGACGCTGACACTTGTTGCCAAGGGTGACAACACAGGATGGGAAGGACCTATCCAGTCGTCAATCAACAACATCAACGTCAACGCTACCAACGTGGCTGATGGCATCTACACCCTCTCAGGCGTGAAGACCAACCGTCTGCAGCGTGGCATGAACATCATTGTCACCAACGGACAGGTACGTAAGCTCATGGTGAAGTAATCGCCACAGTGCATCAATGAACAGAGAGGCAGCGCACTGCATCGTGCGACTGCCTCTCTTCTTTTGGAAATTGAGAGAATGAGAAAATGAGAAATTAAGAAAATGAGAGATGAAGCGGTGGATAACTCTGTGGATAAGTCATGGAAAACGGTGTGAATAACAACATGCACTAAATGTAGGCAGGTAAAACGGACATTTTATCCAGTGTTAACTAACACTTTTCCACAGAAAAATGCTAGGAAAAGATATAAACCTAGTAAGTTTGCACCGAAAAAAGAAACAGTGGATAAAACAACTATATCATTCATTATCAAGAGAAAGCAATTCACACAGCCTGTGGATAAGCCACTTACCACGATGGGATAACCAAACCACCAAACAGATGGCCGAAAAGTTTTCCACTTATCCACGTCCCATCATCTTATTCATTTCTATTTTTTTAAAAGAAAGAAAAAAAGAAAATATTATTATGTGATGTTTAAAACTCAGAATACTGTTTTTTTTTATTAGTTTTTTTGCCGTCTCACTTATTCTGTGTATCTTTGTGCCCTGCAATGAACAATGATTCAGATACAAACAAAAGACGATGATGAAAACCGAATGGAAAGAGAAAGGCTTCATCGACGAGGCCACAGCTGAGGGCACCGACCTGAAGGCAGAGATTCGCAGGCTGTGCAAGGAGAAGAACGCCATCATCCTGGCACACTACTATACCACCGGCGACATTCAGGAGGTGGCCGACTTTGTTGGCGACTCGCTGGCGCTGGCACGGAAGGCTGCCGAGACTGATGCCACGATGATGGTGATGGCGGGCGTCCACTTCATGGCTGAGACGTGTAAACTGCTGTCACCTGAGAAGACGGTGCTGTGTCCTGACCTCAATGCTGGCTGCTCGCTGGCCGACAGTTGCAAGGCCGACGACCTGAAGCGCTACAAGGACGAGCATCCCGGACACTTGGTTGTCAGCTATGTCAACACTACGGCGGCAGTGAAGGCGCTCACCGACGTGGTGGTAACCAGTGGCAATGCCAAGCGCATCGTCGACCAGCTGCCACAGGATGCCGACATCATCTTCGGTCCTGACTATAACCTGGGCAACTACATCAACAGTGTGACGGGCCGTGAGATGCTGCTGTGGAACGGTGGCTGCCATGTGCACGAACGTTTCTCAGTTGAGAAAATCGTAGCGTTGAAAAAGGAACACCCCGAAGCTGTGGTGATGGCACACCTGGAGTGCAAGGCACCGGTGCTGGCCGTGGCTGATGTGAAAGGCTCGACGGCCGACATGCTGAAGTTTGCGCAGCAAGACAGCGCAACACAGTTTATTGTGGCTACTGAGGCCGGCATCCTGCATGAGCTGCAGCGCAGTTGTCCTGACAAGCAGTTCTTCCCCGTACCGCCAGAAATCAGCGAGAGTGGCCTGGAGGGCTCATGCAACGAGTGCAAGTATATGAAGATGAACCCGCTGCTGAAGATTTATAAGTGTCTGAAGTATGAGTGGCCCGCCGTCGAGGTTGACGAGACCATCGCGCGCGATGCTGTCAAGCCCATTGAGCGCATGCTGCAGATGAGTTAGGACGGAGATGACATGCGTTGGTTGCAGCAGTTGGTTTCATGGTTCTGGCAGCGGGTGTTCACGGCTGAGATGGTGCGCTTCGTCATAGTGGGCACCCTCGCCACCGCCATCCACTACGGCATCTATTATCTGCTGCTCGGCCTGACGGGGTATAACATCGCCTATACCGTGGGCTATGTCATCAGCTTCATGGCCAACTTCATGCTGTCATCGCTGTTCACCTTCAAGGTCAGGCCCTCGGTGCAGCGCTTTGCAGGCTTTGGGTTGAGTCATCTGACGAACTACCTCAACCACATGCTGCTGCTCAACCTGTTCATCTTCCTGGGCGTTCCCTCGTCGCTGGCGCCGCTACCCGTGTTCGCCATCGCAGTGCCCATCAACTTCCTCCTGGTGCGCTTTGCATTGAAACGTAACTATAAACGTGATGGAAAAGAAAAAACTGGTAACAATCATCATACCGGCATACAATGAGCAGGAGTCGCTGCGACCCCTCCATGAGCGGGTCAGCGAGGTGGCTGACGGCTTGCCTGCCTATGACTTCGAGCTGCTGTTCATCAACGATGGCAGCAGCGACCAGACGCAGCAGGTCATTCTTCAGCTGGCCGCTGACGACCCACGCGTGTCGTATGTCGAGCTGTCGCGTAACTTTGGCAAGGAGAGCGCCATGCTGGCAGGCTTCGACCATGCCCAGGGTGACTGTGCCGTGGTGATGGACGCTGACCTTCAGCATCCGCCGAAGGTGATGGTTGAGATGCTGTCATGGTGGGAGCAGGGCTACGACGACGTGTATGCCCGCCGGCGCACCCGTGGCAAGGAGAGTTGGCTGCGCCGCTGGCTCACCATGCGGTTCTACCGTCTGCTGGACCGCAGCACCCGCTTCGATGTGTTGCAGAACGTGGGCGACTTCCGGCTACTGGACCGTAAGTGCATCGATGCCCTGCGCCAACTGCGCGAGAACGAGCGCTACACCAAGGGGCTGTTCAGCTGGATAGGCTACAATAAGAAAGACGTGCTCTTCGACCAGGAGGAGCGCCGCTATGGCAAGAGTCACTGGAACATGATGCAGCTGACGGGCCTGGCCATAGAGGGCATCACCAGTTTCACCACCGCTCCACTGCGCCTGGCCACCATCATGGGCTTCATCACCGGTCTGGGCGCCTTCATTTATCTCGTGTACACTTTCATTAAGGCAGTAGCTTACGGTGACCCTGTGGCAGGCTATCCCACGCTCATCTGTGCCATCCTCTTCCTCGGTGCCGTGCAGCTCATCTGCCTGGGCATCATCGGCGAATATCTTGGACGGGTGTTCACTGAGACAAAGCATCGCCCTAACTATCTCATCAGAGACCACCACTCATGTAAACGCACGGCAGAAGCCGTCACAATAAAGTAAATGTTATGAGAAAAGCAATCATCAGTCTTCTCCTTGTCACAGTTTTCTGTGGCTTACGGGCACAGAACTATCGCATCAACCTTGAGAATGAGGCCGTGAGTCGCTATCTGAGCGAAGTGACCTATACC
>JAEEGL017133974.1_pt1 | contig 18265 bp, 6 predicted proteins | sample 9134231 | NCBI WGS metagenome assembly JAEEGL01 (sample SAMN16246548, study PRJNA631951) | gut metagenome | biome: gut microbiome; feature: rumen; material: fiber-attached | host: Bos | place: Iran: Karaj | collected 2018-10 | reverse complement strand
CAATCCCCAATCCCCAATCCCCAAATTTTATTTTTTAATAATTTTTTAAAATTTTAACTTTTTTTAATAAATTAAATAATTTAATATATTTTTTTTGAAAGTAAAATTCATTTTTTATTTAATTAATAAATTTTATATTTATTTATTTTTTCAGTACTACTGATTTATATAACTCTATATTAATGAATTTAACCATTTTCCTATGACACGGAAAAAATAGAGAACAATAGATAAAATTTTAATTAATAATCCAAAAAATATTTATATTTATCAATATATATATTAACAATATGTTATCAATTATTATTTTTTATTTTTTATTTATATTTAATATTATATATAAATCAAAAATAAAAATATTAATTAAAATTAAAATGCCAGGTAAAGGAAAAGGAGGAAGAGGAAAAACAGGAAAAGTTCAAAGTAGATCATTTAGAGCCGGATTACAATTTCCAGTAGGAAGGATATCACGTTATTTAAAAACTGGTAAATATGCAGAAAGAGTAGGAGCAGGTGCACCAGTTTATCTTACAGCTGTATTAGAATATTTGGCGGCAGAAGTTTTAGAATTAGCAGGAAATGCTGCAAAAGATAATAAGAAATCAAGAATAGTTCCAAGACATATTCAATTAGCTGTAAGAAATGATGAAGAATTAAATAGATTAATGTCAAATGCTACAATAGCAAGTGGAGGAGTATTACCTAATATAGAAGCAGCATTACTACCTAATAAAGGAAAAGAAGAAAAAGAAGAAGCATAATTAAATAATGACTAAAATTATAATATAGTCATATTCTTGATTTTTTATATATTAAATAAAGTATTCTTTAATTAATTAATTATATTATTATTAATATCAATTATTAAAAGTAAAAAATACAAAAAAATTTTTTTAATAAATAAATAAATATTTTTTTACTAATTTTTAAAAATATTATAAATTAATATTATATTATTTATTAAATAAAATATTTATACTCATGAATATTTCTATTATTTACAAATATTTTTAAATTATATTTTTTTCTTCGTTATACATTGTTATTGAATTTTGAAATTTTGAAATAATTTTTTTTGTTAATAATACCGGATTTTCATTATTATTTGTTATTTCTATTTTAACATAAAATTTATTATTTATTTTCTTTTTGAAAAATATTTTTATTTTTGTGTTTTCATTTACAATTTCTTTTATATATTCATATTTTAATTCTAACAATTCTTCATCAATATTTTTATCTATAACAAAAATTCCAGTATTTAAAAAAATTATTATTATTTCATTATTATGTCTATTTAAATATGAAATACTATTATAAAAATCTATATTAATTTTTTTATTTTTAATAAATTTTTGTAAATATTCAATATTTTGAATATCAATTAAATTTATATTTTTTATAATTTTATTTTTTCTATAAAATGGTCTTGAACTTCTTAATCTTTTTATATTTACATTATCACTTTTAAATGACATTTTAATTCCTTCTGTAGTTTTACTTACAAAATCAAATACTCCACTTATTGGTTTGAAAAAAAATCCACCTATTCCTTGAACAATACCTTTACCTAATCCAGCTAAATCATTTTCTTTTATTCCTTCAACAGGTTTAGTTATTAACCCTTTCACCCCTTCATACACCCCATTAGATAGACTATTTAATCCATATGCACATCCTTCTAATACATTATTAGGTCTTTCGCAAATTTTTTTTGTTTCTCTTTCTTGTATATATTTATCATCTTGTGATAACATTAACATTCCTTTAGATAAACCATCAGTTATTTTTGAAGTTGTATTCAATGTTCCTCCTATAGTATGTGTTGTAAAAGATACCACACCTTTGTATAAACCTACAACACCTTCTTTAGCTGAAATTTTAATTCCTTGAATAGGTTTATTTACTAAATCTTTAAATCCTGTTGTAAAATTATCTATTAAATTCACTGGATTTCCTAATATATCTAAACTTCCTATAATTTTCATTATTTGAATTAAAAAACTTTGACGGTAAATTTCGTATATATTACTTAATAATTGTTCCCAAGAACCTTCAAAGTTTTCAATAGATTTTCCTGATAGAAAAATTGGAACATTATCAATATTTCCACAAGTTGTTAATAAAATTGAAATTAATTTATTTGTACTTAATATTTTTTCAAATACTTCATCATAATTTTGAGTCATAAATGTTAAATTAAATTCTAAACTATCAATATTGAGTTCTTTAATATAAATTTTATTTTCATTTTCAATTAATTTATTTTCTAAATCAGAAGAAATCCATAATTCTTCAAAATAAAAATCTTTTATTTTAGTTTCGTTTAAAAATATTGGATTTATATTTGTATAAGATGTACTTAATCCATTAGATATATTTGAAATAAAGTTTATTATTCCAATTAATAAATTAGATTCAATTTTTATTTCGAAACTTTGAATTAAATAATTAAATAAACGAATATATGTTAATTTTTGATTATTTTTTTTATACACAAATAAAGCTAAATTTAAAAATACTTCATTTTCATTATTTATTTTATTATCATTTAATATTTGTTTTCTATAACTTTTTGTTGGTAAAAAAATTATAGGAAAACGAGTAATATAATCCATTTCATTATCTAATTCAAAATCTTTTATAACTAATTGATAATCTCTTTGAATTTCATTTTTTTTTACATTTATTTTTAAAAAGAAAGATATATCTTTAATTGAAATTAGACAAATTTCATATCTATTATATTGATGTTTTTTTAAATATTTATTATCTCCTATTAAACTTATATTAAATCTTTTTATATTTAAAGAAAAATTAGTAATAATATTTGTATCTTCTCCTTCTTCTTTATATATATCTTTTTTATTATATATATTAATTAAAAATTTATTTCCATCAAAATCTATTTTTAAAATAAATAAATTTCCTTTATTTCTTTGATTATATATTTTAATTTCCTGCTCTAAAGGATATTTTTTATTTTCATTATATTTAAAATCAAATATTACTCTATCTTCAAGTTTGTATTTAAATTTACTATTTAAATAGATATTATTTTTATAATAAAAAGAAATATTCAAAATAAGATTATTTAATAAGTTACTAAAAGAAAATAAAGAAGAAGAAAAAGGTGGTACAATAATATTATCTTCAATAAATGTTTCTTGATATAATTGTAAATAAATTTCTTTTGTATTATTTTTAATAATAAATTGTGAATTTTCATAAGTTGTAGGTTTAATAATAATATATGTGATTAATTCATCAATTTTTTTTTCTATATTTATATATAATTTATCATCAATTTCATTTTTACATATCAATGTACTATTACCTAAGTCTGTACTATATGGGCTTGAATATTCATAATATTTTGGTTTTATATACATTAAATTGTTATAATAAATAAAATTAATATCATCATTTATATTAAAATAATTTTTTATTTCATTAGGTGATATTTCTGAAAAATAAATTGGTTTTTTATCATATTTATTTATATTTATTATTATTTCTTCATAATAATTTTTAGAATATTTTTGAATTTCTTTTCTATTTGTTCCTATTTTTATGTCAATGTCTATATCTAATTTATTTATTATAATATATCTTGGTAATATTGTTATTATGTTTGTATATAAATTTAAATCTTTAGCAACTAAACTTAAAGATACATCTAATATAACTTCAATTTTTCTATAGTTTTTTTTATTTATTAATGGAATAATGTAATTTGTTCCAATTGTATTTATTTGAATAGGATTACTTTTATAATCTTTATATGAAATTTTTAAATATTTTTCTTCATTTAATAAAAAGTAATTATTTTTTTCATTTTGATTTGGAACATTATGAATAACTTTATAATCTTCTTTTCCAATTTTAAAAAATAGATTTAAATTACTATGATTAATTAATATATTATTAGTATGAAAAATAATATTATTTCCAAATTTTGAAATATAAATTTTAATATAATTTTTTTTCAAATCAAATAAATAAATAGGAATTGAATTTTTATTAATAATATATTTTTTTTCAGTTTTAAATTCATAAAAATAAACTTGTAAATATAAATCATTAAAAATAGAAATGTTATTAAAAGTTTTTATTTCATTTTTTTTAATAGGATAAATTTTTTCTGAATCATTTAATTTTAATAAAATAATAAAAGGTAAACAATTTCTAAAAACATAAGAATTTCTAATATTTATTTGATTATAAATTGAAGAAGTTTTATTAAAATTTATAAATAAATTATTTTTATCATTAGAAAAATTAACTTCAATTTTATTTTTTTTAAAAAATTCACTTATTTTAAAACTTTTAATAATATTTTTATTTTCAATTTGAAAATTAATTTCTCCATTTAAATATTCAAAAGGAATTCCAATAATTTTTTTACTATTTAAAACATGTTTTTCTTCTTCTTTTTTATTATTTATTGTAATTGAAAAATTAACAATAAAATTAAAATCAGTTTTATTTTTAAACCACAAAGGACTATAAAAATAAATAAATTTTTTTAAATTATGAAATTCAATTTTACTAATAACATAATTATTTTTTTCATTATTTAAAATTATATGTTTTTTAGTTTGCATATTATCAATATTAATATTATTATTACTAACTTGTTCATTATCTATATCAAATTCAATACAATTGTCTTGAATTAAACTACTATCATATTCCATTTCAAAATTTTCATTCGGATTTAAAGAAAATAATTTTTTTTGTGTTTCTTTTTTAAAAACATTTAAAACTTTTCCAGTATAATTAAAAAAAGTATGATTTGATATTATTAATTTTTTTTCTTCACTAAATAATATTAAATTTTCTTTATAATTTTCTTTTAATTTATAATATTTTTCTATCCAATTTTTTAATGTATTATTTAAAAAAATAATATATAAATCACTTATATTAAAATTTATTTCATTTAAATTTATATAAAAATTTGTATAATTATTTGAAATAGTTTCGTATTTTATATTAAAATAATTTTTTTCTAAACATGGTTCCCAAACACCAGCATAGTAATTATATATTAAAATTTTTAATAAAAATTTATTATCTAAAATATTATTGTTTTTTAATATTGAATAATTAAGTTTAAAATCATTAAGAATAAAAGATAAAAATGGATAATAAGTATTTGAATCATTATCAATTAAAATTAAATCTAAACTTTCTATTGAAATATATTTATATTGTTCATTGTTATCTATTATATGTTTATTTTCTATATTTTTTACTTTATTATTATTTAAATTTGAATTATTTTCTATTTTTTCATTTATTAACATAATATTAATTAATTGATTATTACTGCTACTTTTATTATTTATATTAATATCTTTGATATTAATATTATTATTTTTAACTAAAATTAAATTATTATTACTATGATTTTTATTTAATTTATTTTTTATATTATCTCTTAGTTTATTTTTTTCGAGTTTGTTTTTTTTAATTTCTTCTTTTTTATAAAGATCTTCATAATATTGTTTCATTTTATTATATGTTTTTAATTCCATAATTTTATCTTTTTGTTTTTCTAAATTATAGCTATAATAATTATAAAGTTTCAAAAATAATATTAAATCTCTGTAACTCATTTTAATAACAATTTTAGTTAAATCTAATTTCTCTTCAATTGCAGTTAAAAAATTATTATTAATATCATTAAATTTCATAATGTATTGACAATCATAAATAAAATGAAAATTTTCAATAATTTTACTACTAATAATTAATGTTTGATTTTCTTGTAAAATTTCTTGAAAATTACATATAAACGGACTAATATTTAAAATACTACATTTCATATTATAATAATTAAAAAAATTATTTTCTTTTTCAATTTCGTATTTTTTTATATTTTTTTCTTTTAAAATGTTTAATTCTTTGTTTTTCTTTATTATTTTAGATTTTATATAAGAAATTTGTTCTGAAGTTATGCCAAACATAATGTCACTTAATATGCAAATTAAATCTTGTGTTAAATTATTAATTTGCTCAGTAAAAAAACAAAATAAAGTATTTTTTAATTTAATGTAAATTTTAAATGGAATGTTATTTTCATCATTACTATCATATAAATTAGGCAAATGTTTATTATATTTATCATAATAGGGAAATCCTTGTAAGAAAAAATTTCTTAGTAATTCAAATGTATCGATTCTTAATAAAATTTTACAACTTTTCATTTCAATGTTAAAATATTTTTCACGGTTTTTTTCTATTGTTAAATTAATGTATATTTGAATTTTGTTTTTTTTCTTTTCGATTTGTTGGGAATTTTTTATTAATTTAAAATTTTTTATTAATTCATATATTTTTTGAACAAAATTATTATTATTATTATTTAAATTTGAATTTGAAGAATGATTTGAAAAATCACTTTCTTTTCTATTATTATTATCATTATCATTATTATTATTATTATCATTATTATCAATATTATTATTTTTATCGTTATTGTTATTATTTATATTATTATCATTATTATTATTATTATTTTTATTATTTAATTCTAAAGATTTTGAACTTGAAATATCTGTTGATTCATCAAATGATAATTTTGTATAAGTAGGATAATAATTTTGTTTATAATTTTTTGATTTTTTTATTTTTTGAGAAAAGGCAGATAAAATTTTTTCTTTAACATTTTTATTTTCTTCAATATGATATAAATCAATATTTGTTATTAAAATTTGAGTAGATTTTAATTCATTTAAATATTTATTATATAAAATTTGAGTTTCTTTTAAAATAATTTCAGAAAAAGGATTTAATTTAATATTATTATTATTATTTTTATTAATTTCTTCTAAATATAATTTAATAGAAATTTGTTTAAGTAAAATATAAGAATTCATACTAATAAATTTATTTAATAATTCTTCATTATTATTATTATTATTTGAATTTTTTTCAGTTGCAATATTAATATTATTATTAATATCATTAATTAAATTATCATTAATTTCATTATTATCATTATTAATTTTAGAATAATCATATAAATTCCATTCATAATCTGTGTATAAAATATTCAAATCGCTGACTTTCATTAAATTTCTAAAATCTTTTTGTCTTAAATTCATATTAATTTCATTAAAAATAATATCAATTTTATAACTATTATCAAATTCAATATTACTTAATTTTTTATCATTTTGAGTCATATAAACGCAATTAAAATTAATAAGTGCATTGCATTTATTCATTAAATCAAAATTATCTTCTGTTTTTATATTTATATTTTTTACATCTAATTGATATGTTACACTATATCTATATTCATTAATATTATTTCTTAATCTTCCAAAAACTTTTTGATATTTAGAAATTAAATTTATAATTCCAAAATCTATAATAAAATATTCTTTAAATTCATAGCGAGGTTTTAATATAATTTTTGGGTTATTCATAATAACATTTAATTTCATAAAATCAATATCAATTTCATTTTTTTTTATTTTATATAAACTATTTCTATAATTTTGTGTTTTTTCATTAGCTGAAAACGCATATAAAAATTCTGAAAGAAAATAATAAAAAAATCGCATGAATTGTTCGTAAATTAATGTTAAATTCATTGAATTAATTATTACATTTGCTTCGTATATGAAATTATCTTTTATTTGAGGACACCATAAATTCATTGATTTGTATTTAAATTTTATTAAACTGTTGCTTTTTTCTTTGTTGCCAAAAATTTGTTTTTTAAATTTTGGGTCATATTGAGATTGTTGTTTTATTGAAAAAGGATAGTTTGATAAATCATATATTTCTGTGTTTCCTAATTCACCTTCTAAAAACATATGATCTACATATGTTGTCATGTTTAAAGATGATTTTCCAAATTTTAATTCCGCAAAAAATGTATTTAAAATAGGATGAATAAAAATTATAGTAAATTCATTAAAACTTGAATTAATATTCATATTAATAAAATCATATTCATTACATTTTAATTTTTCATAATTTTTTTCAATTCCATGTTCCAAAAAATTACTATCAAACAATTTTTCATTATTCGCATTAGAAATTTCTTTTTTGATTTTATCATTCATAATATCATTATGCAAAATAAAATTAAAAAACTTTTTAAATAAAATCGGATTCCAAATTACATTTAAATTACCAAAATTAATATTAACATTAAACAAACCATTTGAATATAAATCACTTTCTTTATTGCAAATTAAAATTTTAATATTTAATAAATTACTTTTATTTTCAATAATATTTTTAAACATAGAAAATTTAGTTAAATTATCAACAAAATTTAAATTATCAATATTAATTTCCATTTTCGTATCAAACAACCTCGAAATTAAATTAATAGAAAATTTATTAATATTCGATTTAATAAACGTTTTATTATTTTCATCTTGAAAATTAACATTAATTTTATTTATAAGAATTTCGCTTCCGAAAATGATTTTTTTATTATTATTATTTTTATCATCTTCATTTAAATTAAAATTATTATTATTATTATTATTATAACTTAAAATTTTCATTTCTAAAATTCTTTCTTTTAAACATTTAATCCACATTTCTTTTTTATTAACATCAAAAAATTTAATACTAATTTTTCCATAAAAATTTTTTAAATTAATTTCGAGCGGATCTTTTTCATTCACATTAATTTCACAGTCTTTAATATAATAATAGCCTATGTAATCATTATCGTTTTTATCATTATAAAAATAAATGTAACCTGAAGATAAAAACGCATAATATTCATCATAATTTAATAATAAATTATTTTTTTTTAAAATTTTGGAAAAAATTTTTGAATTATTTTTAATTTCATTTTTACTGTGAATAATTTGTTTAAATAAATCAGTTTCTTTTGTTGGTTTTAAAATGTATTTTAAATGCGAAATTAATGAAAATAAATATAAATTTAAATTAATGTCGATTGAATCAATGAATAAAAAATATTTAATTAAAGCGAATTTTTCATTTGAATAGTTTTTATTTAACATTGCGAATGATAAATTTCCTTTGAAATTATAAATAACTTTTTTATTATTGTTATTAATAATAATGTTATTATTATTAATTAAAATTTTATCTAAATTTTTATAATAATAAAGATTTAAATTATGAATTTTAAAAAAATAACGATCTTTATACATTTCATTTTCTTCTATTTTTTTATTTTCATTTTCGCTTCGATTATTATCAATTAAACCTAATTCTAATAATAAAATTTTTGAATTGCTAATGTCATATTTATTAATTGGTATTATTATTTTTCTTTCGGAAATTTTTACTTTAATTATGTTTTTTTTTAGAATGTTTTTTTTAAATACGTTTTTTGTGTTTATTTTCATTGTGTTGTATTTTTCTAATGCTTTATTTTGCAAATCATCGTTTAATTTTACGGTAAAAAAATTTATTATTCGTTCTAAAAAAACTTGATGATAAATGAAATTTAATGTGTTTATTTGTAAATGAGTTTCTGTGTTTATTATGTCTGTTGGATTGTTTTTGCGGAAATAAATTTTTAGGAAAAAATTTTTGTTGAGATGGAGGAAATTTTCTATGTCGGAAAATTCTTTTATTGAGTTTATTTTTTCTTCGTTTGAGGTTGTGGAGAGTTTTTTTATTATTTCGTCGTTGTTTTCTTCGAAATTTATTGTGTCGTAATTTAATTCTAATAAATTTTCATTATTATTATTATTATTATTTATTTCTTCAATATTATTAATATTATCATTAATATTTTTTTTATTATTTGAATTTTCTTCAATATTATTAATATTTTTATCATTATTATCATTATTATTATGTTTATCATTATTATTATCATTATTATTATCATTATCAATATTATTATTATTATTTTCATTATTATTATTATTTTCATTATTATTTTCATTATTATTATTATTTTCATTATCATTATTATTATTATTATTTTCATTATTATTATTATTATTAATATTTTTTTCATCAATATTTTTCAACTCCTCAATTTTTTTAAACGTTATTGGAACAGTCGTATTATTACCATTAATAACAGTAAACATAAAAATTCCAAATTCATTTAAAATGGTATTAATTTCATTAAAATATTCTCCTTTTTTCATTTCAAAATAAATATTTTTATAATTAAATCCAAATCCTTGATTAATATTTTTATTAATAAGAAAATTACTAAATTTAAAATTTCCTTCATTTAACAAAAAAATTAATTTAAATTTAGTTTCAATGTCTTTATTAATAATTTCATAAGTTGCTTCATTAATACTATTTGTAAGAATTTCATTAATTTTTTCTTCTTCTTCTTTACTTAATAAATCATTATCATTAATTCCGCCAAAAAAATAAGAAAAATAACTTTTATTTAAATAATTTTCTTCTTTTTTTTTCTCTGTAAAAATTTCTTGAAGAACATTTTTACTCCAAAGAAAAATTTCTTTTAATTCTATTAAAGATAAAATTTTTTTGAAATAATAATATTTTTTTTTGCCTAATAAAATTATATTTTCTTTTTCATCTGAAAATGATAATGATGCTGATGATGCTGGAGTTAAAATTCCGTATTTTTTGTAAAATATTTTGAAGATTTCTTTGAAGTCTTTTTCGTATGTTGATAGTAAATAATTTGGAATTTTAAATTGAGATTCGTCACCTTTTGAATATTTTATTTGCTTTATTAACATGTTTATTGAAAATTTCCACCATGAAATATAAATATTATGTTTTAAATTATTATTATTATTATTATTTTTATTATTATTATCATTATTATTATAATTATCATTATCATTATTATTATTATTATTATTATCTTTATTATCATTATTTTCTTTATTATCATTATTATTATTTTCTTTATTATCATTAATATCATTAATATCATTAACATTATTATCATTATTATTATTATTTTCTTTATTATTATTATTATCATTATTATTTTCATTATTATCATTATTATCATTATTATTTATAAGTTCTTTTATTTGATTAATTTTAATATGCGGCGCAAAGAATTTATATTGAATGGTATTATTAAATTCATACAAATAATTTTGATATTGATTAATATTATTAATAATTTTAATAATACAATCATATTGTTTTTTTTTAATATTAAAATTGAATTTTTCAAGATGAATAAACAACGTATTTCTAGCATCATTTTCGATATTTCTATCGCTCATATTATTTTGTTTCATTTTGGCTGTTAAGCACATAGGTTCAATTAAATATTTAATATTATTATCATTAAAAAAATCATTCATATCTTTTTCAAAATCATTTGAATTGCTAATGAAATTATTTTCATTAGGAATTAAATAAATTCCAAAAAAATTAATTTTTAATAATTTATAAATATTAATATTTTTATTATAATTTCTATCAATAAATTCTTGTTCCCAATTTTCATTTGTATTCACAGTTAAAATTTCTTTTAAAGTAAAACCAAAAGAAATTTTATTATAAACATCTTCAATTCGAATATTAATATTTTTAAAATTAATGTGTAAATTATCTAAAATTTTAATTAAAATTCTTCCGAAATAATTATTATTATTATTATTGTTAATTTCATTTTCTTTATTAAAAGATTGAATTAATGTGTAAATTCTTTCATTAGCGAATTTCATTAAATAATATAATTTATTCTCATATGAATTGTAATCAATAAATTCCCAATTTTTATTTGAAAGAACATTTAAAATAATTTGAATTTGATCGATTGTTATTTCTGTTGGGTATGAAAAATTTGATTTCCAAGGAATTTTTAATGAAAGTTTTTTAATTTTACCAAATTTTAATGTAAATGGAAGTTTTAATTTGTTTATTGCTTGAGCTCGAATGAAAATGTCTTCTAATTCTAATGTTCCTGACCATAATCCTAATGATAATTTATTGTGGTCAAGATTTTCTATGTAATCTCCAAAATATGATAAAATTATTTGTTCTATTAAACCTTCAAACATTTATTCAATAATAATAATATTAATAATAAAATAATAATAAAAAATAATAAAAAAATAATAATAATAATAAAAAAATAAAAAATAATAATAATAATAAAAATAAAAAATAATATGAAAAATATATTAAAAAAATATAAAAATTAAATAATAATAATAATAATAATATTTTAATTAACCTAAAAAAAAATATTTAATAATCAGTTTGATTTAAAGTTTGATTTAAAGTATTAGTTTCATTTGCATTTCTTCCATTTAAATAATTATTCGTCATTTTATAATAAGTATCAATCGCTAAATTTATAACAAACATCATACATTTCGCAGTAAAAATGAGCGCCTCATAAAGAAAATTCGTAGCAGAAGTTAAATAATAATTATAAGGAAGATCAACATAATTCCACATTGAATTTGAATAGAATTTTACATTATCAAAAAGAAAATTAAATTTATCATAAAAATAAAAATAAATTTTCATATAAAAACTTTTTTCATAAAGCGAAAAAAACATTTTTTCAAATTCATAATAATTAAATAATAAAATAATAAAAATTCCGCCTGAAATTAACATAAAAATATAAATAAAATTATTATCTAAAATTTTATTTTCATTTTCTTTTTCATAATAAAAATAAATTGAAAGTAAAAATAAAAAGAAAGAAAAAATTAATATTATTTCATAAATCATTTTTTTATTTAAATTTTAAAATTAATTATTTAAATATTTTAAATTTAAATTATGATTAATAGACCAGCATCAAAAATTGATTTAAATATCGAAGAAGAATTGAATGAATACGAAGAAATGAAAATTTTAAGAGAAAAAAATTTAAAAGAATTTGAAGAAAAATTTAAAGTAAATGAAATTAATTTAAATTTGTATAATTTTAATAACAATTTTATTAATAATAATGAAAGTAATAATAAAAATATTAATAATGATAATATTAATAATAGCGAAGACATAAGCGATTTTAAATTATATAAAAACGATAATAATAATAATGAAAATAGTAATGAAAAAAATAATATTAAAGAATTTAATCTATTTAATAATAATAATAATAATTTTAATAATAATAATAATAATAATAATAAATTAGATTTTTCAAACATTCAAAATTTTCAAAACATTTAAAAAAATTAATATTAATTTTATATTACAATTATTAATTAAATAAAAAAATTCAAAATTTTTAATCTATTTTATTTTCTTCTTTTTTAATATTTTCCAACGCTTCTTTATTTAAATTCATAAATCGTTTATAACCAACCCAAAACAAAATCGAAAAAATAAAACTAATTCCACCAACAATAACATAAGACCATCCTAATAAATTATTTTTTCCTCCCAAAAAATTCACATTACTTAAAACAAAACTTTTTTTTCCATTAAAATGACTCACCGGATAATTATTAATAATAGTTAAAATATATTCACCTTCTTCTAAAGTTTTATTAATTTTCCCCCAAATTTTTCTAAAATTATTCAATCCCGCAGGTCGCATCCAAACCATAAATCTTTCATCTTCAACATCCAACCATTGAATACTTTTATAATCTCCATCTAAATTTTTAAATCGTTTTTTATCTGATTTTGATGCAATTCCATCTGAATAAATGTTAATTGAAGTTACAATATTATTATTATTATTATTTTCATTGCTTTTATAATGTAATTCATAACTATCATTAAAAAATGATCTTGCTATTAAACCACAAGGATGAGCTATTTCATTTTCATCTAATTTTTTATTGTTTAATGAATAAATTCTGCCTAAATCTTTGTTTGTTATTATTGGATCACAATCGTTTTTTACATCGTTTTTATCACATTTATTTCCTTTTAATTGTTTTATTGATTTGCTTTTAAAATATCTTCTATGATTTTGATAAAAATTTTCTAATTGATAATAAATAAAAATTGGAGGTTTAAGTTTTTTTTCTAATGAAAATGTTAATTCGCATGTTTTATTTTCGTTTTTTAATGCATTTTCACAATTTTTATCATTGTCATAACGAAGTTCAATTGTTGTGATTTTAGATGAATAGATTAAAATTATTATTCCTAAAAATATGAATATTATGCCTGTTATTAATAAACATAAAACTGTGTGTGTTATTGTTGGAATTGGACGCCAAACGTAACCTTTTTTAAATAGATTTATTATTTTTTGGTTGAATTTATCATCTGAATCGCCTTTTTCTTTATTATTATTATTATTATTAATTTCGTTGTTTTCATCTTCTTTTATTGCTTTTCTTTCACTATTTTCCATTTTATTATTATTATTATTATATTTTTTATTAATTTTTTTATTATTAATAAATTTTTTTTTTATTATTTTATAATGATATATTATTTATTATTTTATTATAATTTTAATTAAATATGTTGATTGAAATTGTTTTTATTTTTGGACTTATTTTAATTTGTTTTGTGTTTTTGTTTATTAAAAGAAAAAATAGTTTGAATAATATTGAAAATGAAAATAAAAATATTGAAATGGTTAATTTAAATAATAATAATAATTATAGTAATAAAAAAAATATTAAAAGAAAAAAAAAGAAAAAAAATTACATTAATCTTAATAGTTTAAGTAATAATGAAGAGTCTGCAAAAGAAATTCCTCTTATTAATAAAGAGGAAAATAATATTAATAATAATGATAATAATAATAATAAAAATGATAATATTGAAAATAAAAATAATATTGAAAATATTAATGAAAAAACCGTTAATGATAATAATAAAAATGAAATTAATAAAGAAAATATTAATGTGAATGAAAATAACGATAATAATAATTTTAATATAAAAAGTGAAGAAAAAATTATTAATAATGAAAATAATATTGAAAATGAAAAAAATGAAGAAAAAATAATTGAAAATAATGTTAAAAATGATGAAAAAACTGAAGAAAAAATTATAAATGATGAAAATAATATTAAAAATGATGAAAAAACTGAAGAAAAAATAATTGAAAATAATGTTAAAAATGATGAAAAAAACGAAGAAAAAATAATTGAAAATAATGTTAAAAATGATGAAAAAACTGAAGAAAAAATTATAAATAATGAAAATAATATTAAAAACGATGAAGAAAAAAATGAAGATAAAAATAAAGATGAAATTAAAATTGTTAATAATGAAAATATTAAAATTAATAATGAAAATGAAAATAAAATTGTTAATAATGAAAATATTAATAATGAAAATAATAAAATTAATAATGATGAAAATTTAAATTTAATAAATGAAAATACAATTATTAATAATAATTTAATTAATGAAGAAATTAAAGAAAATAATAATGAAAATAATAAAAATAATAAATTAAAAAGTAAAAGAAAAAAAAATAAAAAAAATAAAAAAAATGAAAATAATTTCATTAATGAAAAAGAAATAAAAAATTTAAATAAAAATGAATTAGAAATTAAAAATGAAATTATTAAAGAAAAAGAAAATTTTGAAAATAAAATAATAAAAGAAGAAAAAAAAGAAAATAATAAAGAAAAAGAAAATTTAAATAAAATTAAAAAAAATGAAATTAAAGAAGAAAAAAAAGAAAATTTAAATGAAATTAAAGAAGAAAAAAAAACAAATAATGAAAATAAAACAAACGTTTCTGCAAATAATTTAGAAGAAAATAATAAAGAAAAAAATAATAATGAAAAAATAAAAGAAATTTCAAATTCAAATGAAAATAATAATAAAATTATTAATAATAATTTCAATAATAATGATATTGAAATTATTTATGTTCATCAAGATGGACAAAGAAACAGAAAAAGCAGTAAAAAAAATAAAAATAATCAAATAAATACAAACGAAGAACCAATTTTTAAAATAAAAGAATTCGAAGTTAATGAAGAAAATAAAAAAGAATTGCAAGAAATAAAACCAGGAAAAGAATTTGTTCCTTTTAAAAAAGAATATCAAAAAAATTATAATAATAATATTAATGAAAATAATAATAATAATAACGAAAATGAAAATCAATCTGAAAAAAAAAAAAGAAAAAAAAGAAAAATAAAAAATGAAAATAATGATGAAATTAATGAAAATAATAATAATAATGAAATTGATGATAATAATAATAATAAAAATAGAAGAAATAAAAGTTCAAAAAAAAATAAAAAAAAATTAAATGATGATGATGAAAATAATAATAATAATCAAAATTATAAAATTTTTGAATGTGAAGTTAATGAAGAAAATATTAAAACTATTGAAGAAAATATTCATTTAAATAAAAAAGAAAATAATATTATTTTAAATAATAATAATGAAAATATTAATGAAATTAAAGATAATAATTTAAATAATAATTTTAATGAAGAAAATGTTATTCAAAATGAAGAAGAAAAAAAAAGTAAAAAAAAGAAAAAAAGAAGAAAAATCGTTGATAATAATAATAATAATAATAAACAAAATGAAAATAATGTTGATAATAATAAAAATGAAAATATTGAAAATGTAATTGAAAATAATAATAAAAATGAAATTATTGTTGATAATAATAAAGATGAAAAAATTGAAAATAATAATAAAAATGAAAAAATCATTGATAATAAAGATGAAAAAATTGAAAATAATAATAATAATATTATTAAAAACGAAAAAATTGTTGAAAATAATAATAATAATAATGAAAAAATTGTTGATAATAAAAATGAAAAAATTGTTAAAAATAATGATAATAATGAAATTATTGTTGATAACAATAATAAAAATGAAAAAATTGAAAATAATAATAATATTATTATTAAAAACGAAAAAATTGCAGATAATAAAAATGAAAAAATTATAAAAAATAATAATAATAATGAAATTATTATTGATAATAATAATAATAATAATGAAAAAATTGAACTATCAACAACAAAAAAAGAAAAAATCATTAACAATGAAATCAAAATTCCAAATGAAAATAATAATAAGTCCACAAATAAAAATATAACTTCAAACATTGAAGAAACAAAATCTGATAATAATAAAAAAACAGATAAAAATCTCTCAAATTTAAATAAACTTGATCTCAAAAAAAGTTTAATTTTTTCATCAGATTCTTCAAATAAATTAGAAAATAATAGTTACATTGATACAATTGTTACTGAATTTAATAATAATAATAAAAATAATAATAATAAAAATAATTTATTATCAGATAATTCTTCAATTAAAAAAGAAGAAAATAATAATAAAAACAAACGAATTCATAGAAAAAAAGAAGAAAATGAAAAATTAAAATCTACAAATAAAAAAATTGATAATAAAAATGAAAATTTAGAAATTTATAATGAGATTGAAATACAAGAAGAAAATTTATTTAATAATAAATTCAAAGAAGTTTTAAAAAAACAACAAATAAAAAAAAATTCATCAAATGAAAAAAAAAACATTAAAAATAATGAAAATAAAAATATTTCAGATTTTAATATTAAAAACGAAAAAAATGAAGAAAAAAATCAAAAATTAAACGAAATAAACAAAATAAATAATAATAATAATAAAAATTCAAATGAAAATTCAAAAGAAAATTCAAATAAAAATTCAAATGAAAATTCAACTAAAAATTCAAATGAAAACAAAGAAATTAACAATAAAATTTCTCATGAATCAGAAATTATTCTCAACGAAAAAGAAAATTTAATAAATAACAATTTAAATGAAGAAGAAGAAATTCCTTTAACTTACAATGAAATTTTTGATAGATTTTGCAATTACATTATTGATAATAAATTAATAAATATTAATGAAATTTCATCGCAATTAAACATTTCTAATGAAGCTGCATTAAAAAAATTAAGAGAAATGGAAGAAGAAGGAAATATTATTGGTTTTTATGATAAAGATGAAAATTATTTTTATTTAACTTTAAAAGAAATGGAATTATTAGAAAAAATTTTTAATAAAAATAAAACTAATTTTACTCCTTCACAATTGAATAATATTTTTAAAAACATTAGAAATGAAAGCAAATTGTTTATTAAATAAATTTATTTATTTATTTTTTAAATTTATAAAATAGTTTAGAAAATTTTTTATTTATTTTTTTAATTTAATTATTATAATTTTAATTAATATTTTAATTAAATTATAAATTTATTAAATAAAAATAATATTTAAAATGTGATAAAAAAATGGGGATTGGGGGGATTGGGGATTGGGCCCAATCCCCAATCCCCAATCCCCAATCCCCAATCCCCCATCACATTTTAAATATTATTTTTATTTAATAAATTTATAATTTAATTAAAATATTAATTAAAATTATAAT
>JAEEGL014613126.1_pt1 | contig 18265 bp, 10 predicted proteins | sample 9134231 | NCBI WGS metagenome assembly JAEEGL01 (sample SAMN16246548, study PRJNA631951) | gut metagenome | biome: gut microbiome; feature: rumen; material: fiber-attached | host: Bos | place: Iran: Karaj | collected 2018-10 | reverse complement strand
GGTTGCTTCGTCCTGGTCAGGGTGGAGGTCCGGGTGCATTGCTTTTGCGATTTTTCGGTATAGGCGCCTCGGTTCCTGCTCCTCGGTTTCTTCCGGAAGCTCGTCGCCGGAAGTCTGCTCAATCTGACTGAGTTCTTCGTTATCGCCAGAGTTTTGCTTCGGTGCATCCTTCTCAACCGTCCTGCTTGAGGTCCTGTTACTTTTGTGAGACTGCTGCGCCTCCCGCCGCTGACGATAATCTGCAGCTTCGGCAGCTCGGCGCACAAAATCGTCATAGACCTTTTTGAATTCCTTGTACTGGGATTCGATTTGATTGTCGATTTCTTCCTTTTGGATCGGTTCCTCCCGGTTCAGGCTGGCCTGCATCATTTCCAGAGTTGCTTTCAGCAACCGCGCCTGGCATTCGGCCTGATATGCCTCGGCCTCCAAGCTGCCCAACTCCCGCATATAAGCCGCTTCGATATCCCGCAGCGTTATACTCGTCAGCTGGTCCCGCTCCAACACCAGGGAAGCCAATAGTTCCCGGAGCGCCTGAATCTCCACCCGCAGCTGCTCCGCTCGATCTGCTCCTGCCGGAGCGATCATAAGTGCAGATGCCGCGTTTCTGGAAGGCGCTTTGTCAATGGAGATAAGTTTCAGCTCCTCCGGAGGCACGTATTTCGGCAACCCAGTGATCCCAGCGATTTTTGAACACAGAGAATCAACGATGCCAAGGAGCATCTTCACTGTGTCAGGCTGTTCTGTTTCCAGGAGATCCAGACACTGAAATGCCAGTTCTTTCAGCAGACGGGCAACTTCACCTCGCATGAGGAACGATTCCGTGCCGCCCATTTCCTCAAGATCATCGGCAGTGACCAGACATAGCAGAGCTGTTTCCGTGATTCCGAGAGAACTGAGCGGGGGAAACTCTGAAAGTTCCTGGACCTGGAGAGAGTCTGTAGAGATAATCCCCGCCTGTTCGAGAATCGCGGCGATGTTTCGTTTAATCAGATCGGGTAAGGTCAGCATGGTTAGGTCACCTATGAGATTGTGGAATGGAAATGTGGGACACATGATCAAGAATTGCTTCTAGTCCTGTTCTCTTCGATTATCAGTTGAAGTATTTCCACAGAGTTGGCAAGCTGTGCAGCAGTGACGGTGATAGCATATCCTTGACTTTAGGCGCTAAAGCATGTCCAACTGCTCGGACGTATAGAAACCATGTTCGATCTTTTCGTTTCCCTCATGGGTAAGCAGCTCTTTGCTGCTTAATGCAAACTGTCTTACCACGGCGCGAATAACAAGATCAAAGCAGGAAAGAATATCCGACTTGCTGATATCCGAAAGGCAAATCATTTGAACGTGATAATTCCGCGCAATCTCGAACATCGGCTCCAGAACGTGCTTTGACGAAATCGGGCCAAAAGGATTATCCAGCACGAGGACGCTGCGGTTGCCCTTGCTGTCCAAATCATCCGCTCCGTCGCGGGCGTATACCATCAGAGCAAGGATCACCGCGAAATACACGACGAACTTTTCTGCGCCTGAGTTGTTGACCTGCGTTTGCTCCCAGGTCCTGTAGCCTGAGTTATCCGGATTCCTGTCGATCTTATATGCCTTCAAGGCTATGTTCTCTTTGCCAATGTATTTTCGCAGAAGACGCTTGCTGCCGATCGTGTGCAGAGCGAGCTTTCTTAAGTCGGACTCCGCGCAGCCTTCGTCTGCCATTTTTGCAACGATCTCTTCCGTTCCCCGTTGAATATCGGCAGCGATAGCAGCCCGGGCCACATTTTCATCCACGGTCTCTGGAATGTCGAAACGCATCATAGGGCATCGTTTGTTTTGAACCCGGATCTTTGAGTGATTGGAGATTTGCTTCAGGCCTTCGTACATCTGGCTGCCTTGGAGTAAACACTGATAAATGAGATCGCCTTCGGTTTTGTGGAACTCTATGAGGTCCGTATCAATTTGTGAGATCCTCAGGCTGACGGTATGCATGCTTGCATCGATATGTTCACACAAGGTAAAGAAGCGATCTCCGTGGATCGATTTATTGGAAAGAAGCTCCCGCATACCGGAAACAGCTTGATTGACGTCCCCTGATTTTGAGCCGAATTCCTCGGCCATCCTTCTGAGCCCGTCAAGAATCGCTGACTCCCCGGCAGAGACTGCGGTCTTCCATTCCTGAATCTCCTTCGTCAGGCTATGGAGCTGTTTGTTGTAGTCTTCCTCAAGCGCAAGTGTTCCCACCTTTACCGGACGATAATAAGGCTGCAAAGCCATTTCCGTCCTTGCTTGCGCTTTTTGCACCGAGGATAGAATACCGGAGATTTCTTTGGCCTTCTGCTCAAGCTTGCGAGCATTGCTTCTTGCGTCGGCGATTCGGACCTCAAATGCTTGCCCTACCTCAGCAGGCGGCAGGGCAGCTCCCCCAAAATCAGTCAGATGCTTTTCGGAAGCTTCCAGGGAGGCTTTCGCCTCTGTACGGGATTTATACGCACGTTGCAACGTTTCTTGAGAAGTCTTGTGCGCGGATTCCGCAAATCTAAGATCTTCTGCGGCTGCGTCTTCCAGTTCCTCAGAAGGAGTAAGCAGCTCATACTCCTCCTGCTGCAGACCCTTTCGCTCAAGTTCTTTCTTCTTTTCGTCCCGATCGCTTAAACACTGATCCTTGTCCTTTATTAAGCGCTGAAGGTCTTCCTTTTGCGCATCCAAAAGGTCTTCGTATTCCGTTAGCAGTGAATTCCAATCGCCATCGGTCGTTTCCGCTTCCGCAGCGCCTCCAACGGTATCAAGGCCTCGGTTAAGACGGTTCCGGAAACTCTCTGATTCGGCCAGCTGGGTTGCAAGGAGTTTGCACTGGTCCTCCTGACGTTCTCTCGCTGCATCCTGCTCAGACTGACTCTCTTTCAGCTCGCGGAGTTTGCTTCGCTTTTCACTCAGGACTTGAGAGAGCTTAACTTCTTCTTCCAGCTTGGAAAGCAAATCGGAAAATGATTTCAGACGATCCCGGATCGCGTTCAGTTCCGCTTTTCTGTCTTCATTCTCCTCGTCTATGACATCGATTACCCGCTTCATTTCCGCTTGTTCCTTTGCCAGCTTTTCGATCAGCGCTTTTCCGGATGCGATCTCTGCTTCCTTTTTAGCTTTTTCGGAGGAAGCCCGTTCGAACCAGTTTTCATCATAAGCAGAAAACGCCTCTATAGACGACAGCGCCTCACGAAACGCAGCCAGCCGCTCTTCCAGCGTGGCCTTTCGCCGGATTAGTTCCGTCCACTCGTTTTGCAAACGGTCGGCATAAGAATCGCTATCCGCGAAATAGTCCTGGGCATAAGCGGCGAGCGCTGTGAAATGATCCGCCTCGTCGCGAAGGAGCTTTTCCAGGTCGGAATTCGTAAAGATGGGGAGCAGGGAAGAGAGCCACTGCTCTGACGCCTCTTGCCATAGTACGTCCAGGTCCGCTTCTTCAACGATGATCCCGTAGGCCGCATACGGGTAATTTGACAGCAGCTCCAGGCACCGCTCTTTGGAGAGTTGGCCATTTCTCTGCTGTACCAGGAGGTATTTTTCAATGCTTGAATAGCGGATCCCCGTGCTGTCCAAAAAATCGGAAAGCGTTTTGGGAATATGAAGAGCGCCTTTGTTTACGGCAGATATCGCATCTTCCGCTGCGGTGATCCGACGATCCACCTCCAGAACGGAAGCTTCTGTTATGGAGATCTGCTCGGATATGTATTGGCTGTGACTGCCCGTAAAACGCTGCCCGAAATCCAAGCCATACAGGTCACAGACGGAGTGAAGCTTCTGTTCTGCCTCTTCATATTCCGCGATCCTTCTGATCTGCTCCTCCAGCTCCATTTGCAGAATGCGGACTGCGTTTTTTTCGTCCGCTGATTCCTGCGGGATCTGATCGAGCCGTTCTGCCAGCGACTGTTTTTTCTCCTGAGCAGACAGGATCGCTGCCTCTGCCTTCCGCGCATTATCCTGCTGTGCATTTTCCCAGGCCAGCAGGTCCGTTTCCTGATAGCGTCCGTCCAGCATTCGGAATGCTCCGATGGCAAGAGACTCGACCAGCCGATCCGCTTCCGCTGTCTGCCGCTCCAGCACAGCCTCCGTCCCGATCACTTCAGAATTTGCCTTCTCCAGACTTTTTTGAAGAAGCTGAAGTTCTCCTTCCAGTGCCTTCAGTGTTGCATCCCCGGTGGCTTTTTCTTCATGAAGCCTGTTGATTTCAGGGATGACACGACTCAGCTCCGTCTGGATTGCCAGAAACGCAGAGTACTTCAAAACTGCCAGCCTGTGACTGGACTCAGAATTCGTCTCTCTGGCTGCGATCTCCTCGTTGATCGCGGATATCCTGGCTTCAATTGCCTTTAACTGAGCAAAATGACGGGCACATTCCAGGCAAAGCAGCTTCTTCTTTGCCGCTTCAAGCTTTTCGCCTGCAGCGGCATGTTCGGCTTCCGCCTTTTGGTAGCGTGCGTCTTCATTCGAAAAGGCTTCTTTGCGGGCATAATACTCAGCCGAGGCTTTTTCCCACTGAATGTGAAGGATCTCCTTCTGCAGCTTATCCTGTTCCTCTTGTATCTGTTCTAGGAAGGCTTCCTTCCGTTCGATCTCGTCAGTCAGTGCGTCGAAATAGGCAAAGAGGTTTTCAATGCCCTTTTCCAGGAGATCATTACTGTCCCACAGCTTCTCAGCCTGGCCTTTTGCCTGCGTAAGCGCAGAATGGAAGCCGCTGCAGATCTCGCGCTCATGGATGATCTCCTGTTGCCTGCCGAACTGCCGGGCATAGGAGATCAGCATGGTCTCCAGAGAACTGTCATCCCTGGACGACGACTGGCTCAGCTTCTCCTCGATACGAGGAATGATCAGCCTGTCGATCACGGCGTCGGAAGTCTTGAGCGTGCTGAAATATTTGCTGAGACCGTCCTCGTTCGAGTTCAGGTCCTCGATCGTATGCCACTCGTTTTGAAAAATACCGTACTCAGCCAGGCGTTCCTTCCATTTGGCGCCGTCTTCTGATGCGTATCGAACCAGCTCGCCGCCGCTTTTCTTTGCCAGGTTTCGGACGTCGTCAAATGCCGCCGGAACAAATTTGCCGTTTTCTTTCCCGGACAGCGGCAGCGACAGAATGTTATAGCTGCTCTGATAATCCAGATAGCTGGAGATAAACGTGTAATACTTGATCTGAAAGCCCCGTTCTGCGTCCGGATCGCTCCCTGCGTCGCTTGCCGCCATGGCAATGCCGGTCATCAGCTTCGCTCTGCTGCTGTCCAGAGACCATTCCACCACAACAAAGCAGTGATCCGTTGCCTTTGTGAAAAAGCTTTCGATCTTTCTTCCAGCCACTTTTGCTTTCGGTATGATCGGCTGCATCATAAGCTGGACCAGTACGGACTTGCCTCCGCCATTGGCAAGATTGATCAGCACGTCCGCCGGACCCTTGGATCCGGTCTCGAAATCGAACAGTTCGTCTGCGATCAGTCTTTTTCCATCGTTATACTGGAAATTGACGATCCTGATTTTAGTGATCTGCGGCATGATCATTTACCCCGCTTATCCAGCCCTGTATTTCGGCGATTCGATCCTTTCGGAGAAAGTACGGCATCAGGTCGTCCAGCTTTCTCGTGGGTCTGATATTGCAGGACTCCTCATAGAACAGATCGTCATGTTCCCGGTTGAACTTAATAAGAATGCGGTTCAGGATCCCGTATCTCTCGCTGAACTTGCGGGATTCCGAGGGACCGTCGGTCTTGGAAAGCCAGGCATTCGCCAGCTTGATAAAGTTCTCGCTGTAATCCGTCTGCTCAGCCCCATTTTCCGCACCGGCAACGCAACCTCTGCAATGCTCCGAAAACGCGCTGATCGCATCTTCCTTTGATATAAACTCCCGGCATTTGGGATCGGCATCTTCTCCATGGTAAAAGAGGTAGATGAGGTAGATGGAGAAGTAATTCATCAGGTAAATATCCCTGGCCCGCACATCGTTATCTGCGCTGATGTCCTTGCGGAAATCCACGTTGTTCTTCAGAAAGAGATCATTGTCCTGTGTGGGCACCAGATAGATGCGGTCTCCGCTTCGAATGACAACAAAGCCGAGGCCTTCTTCCATGACTTCCATTTCTTCCTGCACGTCAGGGTCTTCGTAGTATTTCCAGACGTCGGTATTATCGCCGCGCTCGATCCAGCCTTTTTGCATCAGAGCGTGAAACAGTTCCACCGTCTGCTTCTTCATTTTCTCACCTCAACCTGAAAATCTGACATACTGATTCGATTCTGCCTGCCGCCTTTTGCGACTGAAAATGAGAACTCTCTGTCGTCAAGCTTTTCTACTATGAAATGGTCGATCTCTTTGATCTGCTCCGGCATCTCACTCAGGCACCAGGACAGCTCGAATTCACCCATAGGCTGGACGATCATTTCCTTCGCTTTTTTCCAGGTGGAGATCGATACTGTTTGCAGGGAATACAGGTTCATGATCACTTGGGGAAGGGCGTTCTCCTGGCAGAAGTCGAATAGAGTCTCGTCAGGGAGCGACGCGACAAACTCGCTGATCCGGAACTTTGCGCGGGTCATCATAAAAGTGAAAAAAGCGGAACAGATGCCGAGAAAACGTGTGTTGCGAAGCTCTGTCGGGTCGGCTTCTTCCTCGGTCTCCTCCAGTTCCTCAGCCTCTTCCGCCGGAAGCTCCGATATTCTGGTTTGAATGGCATATAGGTTTTCCACACTGAATCTTTTCTCCAGCTCCGGTTTCGTCAAGGGGAAAAGAAGGTAGGCAGACGCCACCCCCAGGGGGATGCTTCCGTTTCGAAGCAGCGATAGGATATCCCTGTCAAAGTTCAGCCGCTCGTAGCGATTCATGGCATAGCTGTCGCTCAGGATGCTTTGAAACGCTTCCGAAAGAGACATCTTCTTGTTGATCAGGCTGCGCTGTTCTTCAATGGTCAGCGAAATGTTGCGAATGATCTCGGATAGGGCTTTGCGGTGCTTTTGCATGTCTTCAAGACCGACACCGCTTTGCTGTGCTTGGGACAGGCGTTCAGATCTGGCCCGCGCACTGTCCTGGATGGCCTTAAGTTCCTCGTATTCTGTTTCCAGCAGATTTCGGACGCGGAAGACCACCGTTTCATACTGCTCAACGGAGATCCTGGAGATGTTTTCCCGGCAACGATGAATAAAATCGTCGATGCTGACCTTCATGCTGCGGATCTTGCTGACGAGCTCCCGACTTTGATCCAAAGCTTCCGCATAGTTGTCCCGCTTCATGTACTCTGCCATTCGGAAGCGGGTTACGGAATAATCCAGTTCCGATTCGATTTCCTTGGAACGGAACAGAAAATCAAAAGCGTCATCCGTCAGATGATAGGCGCCGCGCTCTTCCTCCAGCAGACGGATCGGCATCCAGGAAAAGCTCTCTTTCTCCGGTGTAAGGACTAGATAGTTTGTCAGGATCCCACCTTTTTGCAGGACGTCAACGACGATGAATCTGGCAAGCTCAGAGGGTTCCATGCGCCACTCCTCCGGCAATACACAGGAGATCTCGTCCAGAAAGTCAGCAACGTCTTCCAGCCGACAGTTTTGCTCGTTGCCGAGGGTTCTTTCTTTGATGAAAACAAGGACGGCAACGATAAAGTTATCCAGAATAGCCCTGTCCTGTATCTTCGCTCTAATGCTGTCTTTATAGGGATACTCAAACAGGTATTTTGCAATATGGAGGAACTTCATCCTCTTTTCAAATCCGGACAGCAGCTCTGTGATTTCAGGTCTCCATCCCATCCGTGTTACCTCATATACCTCAGCAGACGGTCATAACTGACGATCTCCTGCGGAACACGCTTGTTTTCAGTCAAGAGCCAGCGCAGCCTGTCTCTGAGCTCTTCTGGAAAAAAACCGATGATCTCGCCGTAATCGCCTGAGCGTTCCCGGAGATCTGCGCTGTCCGGGATGGTTCGGCCTTCTGAAAGCCGGATCATTTCACAATAAGCCTCCGTAAACAGCCTCACATTGATCTCTGGGTTGCTTTTCCGGAGAGACAGATATATGTCGAGGCCTGCCCGGTCAATATCTCCCCAATACAGGTAGCTGACTTTACTCGCTCTCAAAAAACCTGTATAAGCTTCCAAAGCGCCAGCACCGCTGATTCTGTTGCCGCAGCCATAAACTACGCCATCGATCGGGATGCCGAAGAGAATTCTGACACCATCCTCGTACATTCTGCGGCGGACATTGAACCAGATGTCCTTGTTCTCACAGATCAGAAGCGTCATGTGTTCCTTCCGCTCGGATATGAAATCATTAAAGCAGTATTCCGGCGTGTCATAGTATTTAAGCACCTCGGCGGTTATGCCAAGTTTGTCCAGGAGTATTCGAAGAGAACTGTCTTCCAGCTGCTTCTCCTCGTCAAAAATCTCAAATGACCGCTCCTTTTTTGAAACGGGCACCGTTGAAATGCCATGGAAGAGGTATCCGCTTAGCTTCTGCAGGGCAGTTTTGTGCTTAAGATACTTATCCGGATGGTTTTGAAGATAACCGCTTTTCAGGATCGATGGATGCAGCATCCGTATTTCTGAAAGCGCTTCGTTATAATCCGTCACAACACTAAGTCGATATTTCAGGTAAACCGGATACTTTTGATTACCGTTTGTCCCATCTGCTTTGACAGGGGAGAGCAAGCCGTTTGCAACAGCATCCGTTACCAAGTCATACAAGTCCGAATCTGACTCGATCTGAAACAACCCTTTTAAATCCTGACAGCTAATCTTTTTTCTCGACCATGTTTTCAAAATAGCTTCGGTATCCATAAGCGAGCATCCTCTTGAGCAAGTCTCAAATTAGTTCCGCTGCGAGTGCCGCCGGGCAATACTTGCGGCTTTTCCATGATACTAGGATTTGTAGCTTGAAACCGCGCAAAGCCGATAAAACAAGCAGGGGAGACATTTCCTTATCGCTGATAATATTGTTCCAGTTTTTCATTACAGATCCATTCTATCTCTATCTTTTCTTCCGCACTCAGTGACTTCCACACCGATTCGTCCACCTGTACGATGCCCAGCGTTTTTGTATGGTGCATCATGTTCATATCCTCGAAGCGCTTGAAGGGATTGGAGAGGATATTCCTCTCGGCTTCCTTGTCGGTGTAGCCACCTTTGGCGAAGATACTGTTGGCCTTCTCCACCTTTAGACCGTCCGCACGACGGGCTTCATAGAAGCAACGGAAATAGGAGACGATATCGCTGATCATTACACGCCCGGCAGTATCCGCATAGGTCAGGATCGCTTTCAGCAGTACCGGCTTATAGGAATAGCTCATGTCCATCTGCCGGATCATTTCCAGGAACAGGTCTTTCCGGTTGCTGTCATTGATGAGCCGCCAGCCGTATTGCTCAGCGTAGGCCTTCAGCGTTTCTTCTTTGAAATACTTGAACGTCCGGTGTTCACTCATGGGAACGATCAGATCCGGAACCAACTTTCCTTCACGTACATAACGCTCGACAGTCTCAGTTTGTACATCCACCCGGCGCACAAACTCCATTTGTGAGATCATCCCAGCAGCTTCTTCCTGCCAGTTGAAGATGTCCACCAGTTCATAATCGGTGGCATCAACAGGATAGTCCACTACAGCATCCGGCTTCTCGCCCTTCCGATACAGGTCTTCCTCAGCCTCACGCTGACCCTTTTTACCGACCACAGTTCCGCCTGCATGATAGTCCTTCAGCTTGAATAACCGATGCAAGGAATAGGGCATGTTATACTGACTGGCGTTGTCCACAAAGTCAAAGACCATCAGATGATCCTTACCCTCCGACGTGCGCATCCCGCGCCCAAGCTGCTGTGTGTACAGTACCTTCGACATGGTCGGCCGTGCCATAAACAGCACTTCCGTCTGCGGGCAGTCCCAGCCCTCATTCAACAGATCACAGGCACAGAGCACTTTGATTTCGCCGCTGGCGAACTTAGCGAGCTGCTCATTGCGCTCGGAGGTCTTCATGCTGCCGGATCCGGCGATCGCAGCGACGCCCGCTGTGCGGAACAGCTCCGCGATCTGCTCGGCGTGCTTCACGGAAGCGCAGAATACGACGGTACGCTTGTCCTTCACATAGTCCAGCCAGGTATCCACAATGAGCTGATTGCGCTCCGTCACGCAAATCTTCACATCCAGATCGCGGATGTTGTACTGGACGCTGTTGAAGCGCACCTTGGTCATGTCGATGTTCGTATGGATGCGGATGCAGCGGACCGGCACCAGTGCGCCGATCTCCACAGCAGTCTGAATGTCCAGCTTGTGCGCCGTGTTCTTGAAAATCTCCAGGATGTTTATATCGTCCGCTCGTTCCGGCGTGGCCGTGAGCCCCAACGTAAACTGCGGCTTGAAATATGAAAGCACCTTCTGGTATGTATCGGCGGAAGCGTGATGTGCCTCGTCGATAATCAGGTAATCGAAGTCGCTCTCCCGGAACTGCTCCAGATTCAGCGCCACACTTTGGATGCTGCCGCATACCACATGAGCGTCCGGCTCCTTGAGGTTGTCAGCAAACTTGCCGACCGCCACTTCCGGCCATAGATCACGGAAGGTATTGCATGCCTGGTTGACCAGCTCCATGGTGTGGGCCACAAACAATACCCGGCCGCCGCAGCGTTTCGCATCCATGACTGCTGTGACGGTTTTACCGGTTCCGGTGGCGTGGTAAAGCAGGGCAATGGTCTCGTGGTTCTTCCGCATGGCCTCCAGCGAATCCAGCGCCTCCTGCTGATACTCACGCAGCTCCAGCTGATCTGCTTTCAGCGCCCGCCCCTGCTGGGTGGGGAGATAGTCCTCAATCTCCTTAAAACGCGGGTCATTACCGAGAAACACCCGCAGCTCGTCCTTCACGGTCTCCGGCTGCTTCTGCATCTGTCGGACCGCCCAGCGGTATACATCCCAGCCCAGGTGGATCATGCTGTTCTGCTTCAGCAGGTCATCATAGAACTTGTCCTGCGATACCAGCCGGGGATTATGGGAGGCCTCATCGTCGATCTCAATGGCAACGCGGGTCGCCCCATTTTCCAGCACGAAATCCGCAAAGCGGGCATTCTGATAGATATCGTAGAACGGGTACTGTGAATACAGATACCCGGCTTTTTCTGCCCCGAAGGTATCCGTAAACAGGTCTATGAACAGATCCTCAGCCGCGCTGCCGGAGACCGATCTGTATTCACGCATGGTTTCACCTCAGCCCTCGTAGACTTCTTTCAGAAGGATTCGCTTTTCAAAGCCGCCGCGTTTAGCGGCTTTTTCTGCACGGAAGCGCTCCAATTCTTCCAATGTGTATCCCCTTGCGATAGCAACAGCCCGGATCACTTCCAAAAGATCGGCGAGTTCCTCGATGTTATGATCTTTATGATACTCTGCCAGCTCTTCGTCCAGTTTGGCATCGAGCATTCGGATGTAATCCGCATCTGAGAGTGCTTCAATCGTGCAGCTTTTACCTGACAAGCGGATGATTTCCGGAATGCGGTCCCGGACGAGTTTGTTGTATCTAATTGAACCAAGTATTCTATCCGCCACCGAGATATCTGCCGGGAGCCAGGCTACGCTTCTCAGCTCCGCTCGCGTCAGCCATCTGGCGGCCTCGTGCTCTTTCAGGACCGGCGTTCCTGCTTTGATTGTGGCCCAGAAGCACTGCATATTCAGGTGGAAGTCTGGATAATCGTAGTCGACCACGCATAGGCTCGCGCCGACCTCTATCTCCAGATCCAGTTCTTCCCGGATCTCGCGCTTGAGGGCTTCCTCAGGCGTTTCTCCGTGTTCGATTTTTCCACCGGGGAATTCCCAGCCGTCTTTGTAATCGCCATGGCCCCTCTGCGTGGCCAAGATTCGATCGCCCTCTTGGATAATCGCCGCAACAACGTGAATGGTCTTCATTGGTGTTTTCCTCATTGAAGCCGAAAATCAAAGAAAATATCCTCCGGCGCAGTCACCTTCATAGGAACCCGGAAAAGGTGTGCGCCGTTCGCTTTTTTGGATCCCTCGATGTATTCCATTCTGCCCTCGCCAATGTATGTAAACGGCAGCCGGATACCATCCTCACTGGCCACCTTCCGGACAAACAGGTGAATCTTTCGACTGTTTTTCAGTTCGTTCAGTTCCTTTTTGCTCACGTTGGCAACGGTTTCCCACTGGAATGTATCCGCATCCAGATAACCGTCCGCATACTTGAGATTATCCAGCGTATGCGCGTCCTTAATGACCGTGACGTATGCATACACGACCCCATCATCGATCTTAGTGCCCAGCATAATGTCACCCGGATTGTTCAGCAGAAGCTGCTGCACCTGGCTCTTGCGGTACTTCGCCCACAAGTGGAATTCTTCGTCCGGGGAAGCATCTTCGAAATCCACTTCGTATTTCCCAAGACCGTACGCTAGCAGATCGTTCAGATACTCGTCAAACTCGACCCCAATCTGGAATCCGGAGGTCGCCAACTCGTCTGCTTCCGTCTGAAAGAACCCGCTTTCCAGCATGTATTTGATGGCGTGATCAAAGCTGGGTTTGTCGAATCGCGGGACGTTAGTCGACACGTGATGCTCGATATCGGAAAAACGGCTGTGACCAGCATGGTCCATCAGATCCTGGAGGATCAGGTACTCATAAGGACGCACCAACGGAAGCATTTCAGACACATAGCGGATAAACGCTTCCTGGCGATCATCGAATGCCGGCAGGTCTTCTTCTCCGATGGCCTGCAGAAACCCCAAATAGGAGGAACACTTCTTGCCACCGATTCGGGATTGCATGAATTTGATCAGGTCAGGAGCATAGTCGTTGTTCAGATAATCCACATGCTGTGGATATCTTGCTGCACTTATGTACTTTTTGAAATTCATGTAATCCTGACGCATGAAGGGCTTTGTATTGAAGTTGACGTTGTCGATAAAAGAAAGGATCTCTTTTTTGCTCAAATCATCCAGGTGAATCTCTACGCCGAAATCCGCGAGACCGACGCTCCGAAAGTCGTCGACGATCAGCGCAGCCACCAGCTTCTTTTCGACAACGAAGTTTTCGGACAGGCTGCCGAGGGCAAACGCGATCTGCACACTGCGCTTGTAATCGTTCCCGATGAAATCCAATACGGTGACGTATTGTTTCCCCTCGTACTTCCGCAGACCGCGGCCCAATTGCTGGATGAAGATCGTCTGGGAATCGGTCGGCCGGAGGAAAAGCACCATATTCACACCGGGAATATCGACGCCTTCGTTCAGGATGTCTACGGTGAAGAGGATTTCCAGGTCGGCTGCATCGTCCTGAAGGTCGTTGTACGCACGAACCCGCTCTCCCACGGAGTTCCTGCCGGTCAGATACTGTGTGTGGTAGTAGTCTTCCATGGCCTGCGACATACGGATGGCATGGGAGATGTCCCGGCAGAACGCCAGCGCTTTCAGCTTCTGCCCCGGCTGCCGGTGTTTTTCGATGCTCTCGTAAATGAACTTGCAGTGAGCATCATCCGAGAAACGTTCAACAAATCTGTGACCCTTTGTCTCTGTGATACCGTACTCGATGAGTTCATCACGGATACCGTAATACTTGAACGGAACGACAAGATCGCGGATGATCGCGTCGCGCAGCCGAAGCTCGAAGGGTACGTTCTGGTCAAACAGGCTGAAAACGTCCTCGCCGTCCATTCGTTCCGGTGTGGCGGTAATGCCAAGTAAGAATTGCGGCTGGAAATAGTTCAGTATCTTTCGATAGGTTTCCGCCGTTGCGTGGTGGCACTCGTCGATGATGATGTAGTCCCAAGTGTGGGGCTCAAAGAGTTCCAAGGAATTTGCCATGGTCACGTTGGTAGAGAACACAAAATCCGCGTCTAGTTCCTTATATTCACCGTTATAGACGCCATACGAGCGGTCGCTGCCAAAGACACGCTGGAATGTCTCAAAGGACTTCATGAGGATAGAGCCCTCGTGAACGATATAAAGCAGCCTGCGTGGATTGAAATTCAAAGCGTCAAAGGCAGCAAGAAACGTCTTTCCGGAACCGGCGGATGCCGTGATGAGGGCGCGGGCTGCCCCCATGGCCCGTACCCGGTTGAGTTCCTTCAGGGCCCGCCGTTGCATATAGTTGGGTTTGACATCCGCGTTTGCCAGCTGGTAATCCATGTCCCAGCGTTCAATCGCATAGTAGAGTCGGGTCTTATATTCGTTGATCAGGTCCATGGTCATGGGCAGCGTTCGGTCCCAGAGCTCATCAAACTCTTTTCGAGCGGCTGTATATGTGTCGCTGCCCTCCGCTTCGATAACGGACACGTCCCATTCGACGTTTTTCAACAGGGCAAATACCGTTATGTTGGACGAGCCCACCAGCAGCTCTGTGTGGTCATGAAACTCGAACAGATAGCCTTTTGAATGGAATCCGACGGCATTGCCGGCTGTGTCTCGAAAACACTCCCGATCCAGGTGGCAGGCAAAGTGGTCCGGATATCTGCTTTGAAGGTCATAGAAGAAAAGGAGCGAGTCCACGTCGGTGAAGTTCTGATATGTGGACGTGATGAGCTGACCCCGTGCCCCTCTGGCGATCGCCGCCTCGATGTTAGGCGCAAGGAGCCGCAAGCCGGGCTTTTTGATGAAGCTGACCGAGAAGTAGAAGGCCTGGCAAGTATCAATGCTCTGTTTGAGTTTATCTATGAACTTGGTTTCAGTAGAGTTTGTGTAGAAAACCGATTTCACCGTTCCTGCTGCTTTTACCATCCTCTGATAGCCTGCACAATTGAATTCGTATTCCATCCAACGATTTCGTCTGCTGCATCTTTCACTACTTGTGATGTTCTGTAAGCTCCTCGTGGCTCCACGGCAATTATCTTTTTGTTCATGCTTTTTGCAAGATCGATTTCAATGTTTATCCACTTGCTGTATGAGGAATAAACGCCAGCAAGAATGATTACACAGCTAGAAGGTTGTATCTGTCTGCGAATAGCTTCCTTTAACTGCCACTGGTACGGCGCATTATGTATTGGGTCATCTTTCGGTACAGAATAATTCTTGTAGTCAAAATAGGGAGCTGCATTCAAAAGAGAGATAAGACCCTCATAATGATCGGAATGTGACCATGAGTGACTGATGAATAAATTGTACATTGAATCCTCCTATTGTTAGGTACAAACAAGAATAACGAATACTGTTGCATATCCGATTGCGAATGCGATGGGGAGGATGCGCTCCAGTTTTGTTCCTTCGAGATATCTCTTTGTGTTTTTTAGAATCTCCCACTCGTCCTTAAAGGGGGCGACACCAATTTTCTTCTCCAAATCAAAGATTACTTGAAACTTTGCGACATTAAGCCGTTTGAAATTGTTGATATAAAGAAGCCATACAATGCATATCACAAAACCTGCTGCACACAGGAAGACGGTCTTGATATCCCAAATCCAAGATATGGCTGCAATAACTGCGATATTAAGCGTAACAAACAGGTTGTTCATTGCATCTCTTCGCTGACTAACAGCATTTGCCATTTCCACGCATGTCTGCCATATTACCTGATAATCAAGATCTTTGTCTTTGATAACCATCTATTTGCCTCCCACATTATTCTCCACGTAGAGCAACACTATGCTTGGCTTAACTTCCAGCGCTCATGATAATGGCTTAAAGTCTACTTGAATTTACTTGTGGTGCTTTTTCGATTTTTCCAGAGCCTGCGCATTTCATGTGGATGGGTGTCTGAAGAGTTGCGGTATTTCCCAATCGTCGTCCAACAGCAAGAAACTGGTCTGCCCTAAATCTGGGTCTTCTTCCATTCGAGCAAGGACCATATGTTGTTTAATACCCCGAAACTCTTTTGCTCCAAGTACTTTCATAACATCTTCCGAAGAAATATGGTAACAGACATAGTCATCAATGGCTTCTGCTTTCAACTTTTCCAACTCAACAGGTCTGAGATCGGCTCCATCTTCAGGCGCAAAATCAAATTGCCACCGTTCCTTCAGCCCTTCAAGGTAATCAATTGGTTGGCGCATCAAGAACGCTTCTATCCAATCTGGCGGTGGAGTAAGTGGTGCAGCATTTACATCCTCATAACCAAATATCACATGCTCGCAATAGCAGTCATCAGGCAAAACGAGCTTTTCTCCGCAAAAAGGACAGGTATACCAGTACTCTTCGTTGATGGGGTCCCAACGGATCTTCCTTTTTCGCACACCGATACCCTCTCTTTCTATGTAAAAGTTGCTTACCAACCCTTCATTAATTCTGCGTATTTTTCTTCACGGTCTAGGACCTCGGTACACTTCTCCCAATCCCCACAGTCCGGGATTTCCATCTCATACTTGATGATAAACGGATTGTTCGTAGGCATCTGATCGATGATCTCCAAAGCTCGGGCTTCATTGTTCTGCGCAACGGCAATCCAAACATCATTGAGGACTTCCGGGATTTGTCCAAACATTTTGAATACCGCCTGAAGGCGATCAGATAGCTTCGAGTGGACGCGGTCTTCAACACTGTCTTTATAGCACATGTTGTAAATTAGGATGGTATCCGCAAGTTGACCTATTCGCTGGATGCGGCCTTTGCGCTGCTCCAGACGGGTAGGATTCCACGGGAGGTCCACATTGATCAAAGTTGAAAGGGTCTGAAGGTTCAGCCCTTCGCTTGCCGCATCGGTACCTACCAGGACCTGCAGTTCTCTTGCTTTCACCATAGCCTTCAGTACGTCTTTCGGATGCTTTTGAAAATGCCCGTTCAAATACAGGCCACTTTTGTCTCCACCGGCATACAGACCGATTGGCGTCTCAGGAAAATCTTTGCTGAGCAGCTCGGCTACGTAGTTTGCGCTGTCGAAATACTGGCTGAAGATGATACAGCCTTTCTTGAGCCATCCACCTTCCGACTCGACTCCGTTCTGGAGAATGCTTTTTACCCGGAGATATTTTGGGTCGGTATCACGATTGTTTTTCAATACGGTAATCAGCCGCGTGAGGCAGTCGATTTCCGCAGGGGTCAGATCCTTAACAGCGGATTCCGGATCGTCAGTGCTGTCCTCGTCTTCGTCGCTCGCAATATCATACAATGTACCAAGCTCAGCCTTTCCATCGCTGGTCCAAGCGAGCATTTTCTTCGCCGTGTTTTCTCCGGCGATCATGGTGCTGCCGATACGTTTCAAAACCAATGTTGACATGAAGCCTCCACCCTTTACCCGGCTGGAGAGCAGAGTGCAGAACTCTTCGGCGATGTGGTATGCTTGCGCCATATACCCGGTCAGTTCCAGTGCCTCTTCCGGTTTTTCGCCATAGAGATTGACATTGATCTTTTTGAGGTATGGTTCACCCGTTTCTTTGTTGATTGTGTTCTCCAGATAATCTCTTGTCCTGCGCACGATGCACCTTACATAAGGGTTATACCGGAGTACAAACTCCTCGTCTTCGTATAATTCGCGGACTTTTGTCTGAATGGATCTACGCATTTCCTTGAACGCACCCTGACTCAAAATCACTGTGTCATCGGACAGATCCAGCTGATTGCGGAGCGTGGCGATTCGGCGATTGCTCTCAGTCCTCGGTGGCAGGGGGTTCCGAATGATCGACCACATTTCAGAATCCGTTTGTGGAGGGGCCGCTGAGCCCGAAACATAGTTCAGTCCTGTTTGCGGTGTTTTTCTCCAGACGCTGAATTCATCGCCCATTACTTTGCCGGCTTCTTTCGGTAAACCAAGGGCACTCAACAGATCAAACGCTTCAACCGCATTGATCTGAACGGGGGTAGCTGTCGCAAGAAGCATGCTTTGTGTGTTGAAGGTAATCTCATTCAGAAATTTAAGAAGGTTGTTTGGCTGCGCGCGGTGCTTGTCCGCATCCTGATTCAGGTTGCTCCGGCGGGCGCGATGTGCTTCATCGAGAATAACGCACTCATAGTGCTTTTGTTTCAACAGCTCTGCGGCTTCTGTTCTTGCTGTGATAATGCCCTGAGAGATAATACCAATCTTTCGCGGGCACTTCAGAATCCCGCGTACGCTGTCGCAAGGATAATCAAAGCCGTTCTCATCCCGCCAGCATCTGCCGGTCCAGACAGCCGTTGGCATATCCAGCATGGTAAGAAGCTCATCCTGCCACTGCCACACCAGTGTCTTCGGAACAATAATAAGAACCGGCTTATCGCCATACAGCGCCATGAGCTTTGCGGTCATGGCAAGTTGCAGTGTTTTCCCGAGACCGACTTGATCAGCAAGTAGCAGCCTGGCACCACCCTTTGTTTTGTGCTCCTGGAATGCTCGCATGACAAAGTACTTCTGATGCGCCCAGAGCCCAAATTCTTT
>JAEEGL013924703.1_pt1 | contig 18265 bp, 18 predicted proteins | sample 9134231 | NCBI WGS metagenome assembly JAEEGL01 (sample SAMN16246548, study PRJNA631951) | gut metagenome | biome: gut microbiome; feature: rumen; material: fiber-attached | host: Bos | place: Iran: Karaj | collected 2018-10 | reverse complement strand
TCCGAAAACTACTATATCATGTGTTTAATAGTTTGTCAAGGAAAAATAGTGGTTTTGAAGAAGTAAAACACAAGATATAGAAAAACGCACCCGGACTTTCAATCCGGATGCGTTCGTTTGCTTATTTATTCTTTTTTGCGGCAGCTGCTTCTTTTTCAGCCTTATGCATAAGACGTTTGAAGAAGCCTTTCTTCTCGGGGGGTGTATCAAGAGGTCCGCGGAGACCGGAAACCTTGATGATATACATGCCGTTCACAACAGCTTTGACTTCCTTCTTAACGGGAATGTTGTCAAATATCTTTGCGTCGCACATGAGTGTGTGGACCTGAGGACCGACCTTTGCCTTTACAACGGGAACCTTGGTGCGCTTAAGATACCAGGGGGTCTGCTGCAAAACGATGTCGGGGAAGCCCGCTTCCGTCATTTTCATTTTCTTTTTGTCGATAATAAGCATCGAAACGGTCTGAGCGCCGTTCATGATGTTCGCTTCCGCTGCTTCCTGCTTCTTCTGCATCTTGTTGCCGAAGATGACGAGAGCGATGAGTCCTGCGAGAAGCACTCCCAGAACAACGAGAAGCACGATGGACCAGGTTGCCATAAGGATAATGGGATTATACATAACAAGTATTAACATAAATAATTGCCCCTTTTTGAATTTGTGACGTTAAATATACAGTAAATCGGGCTATTTTTCAACACCGATTTCTTTTTTTGCGGCTTCCTTGCGTTCCTTGACTCTTGAAGGATTCTTCACAAGGTATTTTTCGTGGCCTTCGAGCATTTCGCCCACCTTCTTCTGAGTATAGGCGCCTACAAATTTGAGTTCTTCTTCGGAAAGCTCATTAAGGAAAATAGGCTTTCCGTATTCGATGACGGCGGTTGCATGCTTGATGAAGGGTTTGGAGTTCTCAAATATGTCATCGGCTCCGGACACCGCAACCGGAATTATGGGACAGCCGGATTTGGTCGAGATCTTGAAGCTTCCCTCCTTAAAGGGATTCATCTCGCGTGTCTTGCTCCTTGTGCCTTCAGGGGAGATGAACATCGAAATACCGTTTTTGATGTTCTCTATGCTCTGAAGGATCATCTTAAGGCCCGAGCGGGGATCCTTGCGGTCAAGGAAGTAGCAGCTGCAAAGGTCCATCCACCATGAAAGGAACGGAACCTTGCGAAGCTCTTTCTTGGAAACTATGCCCGTAACAACGGGAAGTGAAGCATAGGCAAGTGCGGCATCGAGAAGTCCGCGGTGATTGGCTGCGAACATAACGGGGGTATCCTTGGGGACGTTTTCCGTGCCCAATTTGATAACACGTGTTCCCGCGGCAAAAAGCACCGCCGAGAAACCCACTTTAACTACCGGTTGAGCGATCTTCGAAACAGTCACTGGATGACGTAATCTCATGATCTCAAGAACGATCAGGAGCGGTGATGTAATTATAAAGTACAATACAAGCGTAAGTGATGCTGTGATCAGAAAAAACATGATCCGGTCTTTCCTCCTTATTCTGCGGATGCTTCAGCTTTTGCCTCAGTATCAGCAACAGCTTCCGTTTCTGTATCGGCTTCGGTTACAGTCTCTCTGTACAGAGGGCTTTCTTCGAGAAGCTCGCACATCAGTTCCTCATAGAGTGCATCTTCGTAGTCTTCGGGCCATATGAGTGCGCCGTCTTCGCCCTTGGCATATTCACCGTTCGCCAAAGTTACGGGATAATAGTATTCTACATTGAAAAGGGAATCCATTACGATCTCGCCTTTTTCATCACGTTTGGGAACCAGAGTGATGGGACGTCCCTCGGAATCCGTGATCACTTCCGTCCTGTCGGCGGACATAAGCACATCCTTGAACATGATCTTATTGAAACCGTCATATATAAGATTTCCTTTTGCATCGATCAGCGGCTCATAATAATACGGATCGCCCACGGAGTCATACCAGAGGATATCGCTTACATACAGCAGAGGTCTTACGGCGACATAAGGCTTCTGAGTGCCGGGGAAGACTTCTCCTTTTATGTTTTCTACGGGCTTAACCTCATAATTCCTTCCGAAAACATTCTTTAAAGCCTTGCCGTTTGCATCCTTATAGTAAGGAAGTATATAGGGCATGTATGTTTCGGGATCGATGAGAACATGCTTCTTCTCCGGGTCCGTGTATATAACGGTACCGCCGGATGAGTAATGCTGAAGATATACCTTTGCAAATTTTGCATCCGATGTGTCGATCAGAGGTGTCTTATCAAGGTATTCTCTCGATTCGTTGGAAGGACAGCCGTAATACTCTTCAAGGGTGAGCTTGTTCGTATAAAGGAAGGACGCAAGGGGGATGCCCACATAGCGTATATGCCAGGGCTCATATGCATAACCCGTGATGTTCGAGGTGTTTTCGGCATATCTCAATATGAAACCGTAACGCCATGCATTTTCACTTACCCACTTACCTTCCGCGGACCTTGCAAAGCTGTTTACCAGATCATAACCGCAGGATCTGCAGGAAATATCAATGGCAAGTCCGCTCTGATGTTCGCTTGTTCCGGGCTGAGCGGAATAATAGTTGGTATGGGATATTCCGTTGGTAATGAGGTAGTTTGCGTAGAGGTTATACTGGCGCTCAAACGAGCGGAAACCGGATACGCCGACTATATTCAGACCACTGTTTGCGGAAGCGTCGTCGCACATTGCGTCAAAGGCTTCCGCAGCAACGGCGCGGAGCATATATTTGTCTTCTTTGCTCGAACTTGCCGCATGCTTTATGTATACAAGATCGTCGGGTTCATATTTGTCGGGAAGGGGATGCTCGCGGTTCACAATGAACGTGATGTCCGAGGGATCCGTTACGGGAGCTTCGAATTCAAGAGGCACCGTAGGGATCGCGGTGGGACCGGGGGTAAGGATCTCCGATATGATGGGGGTCGCCGTCGGGATCAGGACCTCTATGGGTGTCGGTGTCGGCGTATTCGTGGCTGTAGGCGTCGGAGTGGCCGTCGCGACGGGGGTCGGGGTCGAAGTGTTCACAGCAACCACCGTGGGAGTAACTTTTTGAGAGGCGGGAGGAGTAAGCAGCTCGGAAGGCGATACAAAGAAACTCTGCTCGCATCCTCCGAGAAGAAACGCAGCTGCTGCGATCATTCCCGAAAAAAGAACTGTTTTGGCTTTTTTGAAATCTGTTCTCATCGTGTTTCTCTTTTCAAATTCTTATGAATTGCATGAGGCGATTTTGCCCCATAATTATGTAAAGTATAACACGTTTGGTTTTTTATTGCAAGATATGGCGCCTCCGACGAAGAGTACAGAAAAGCTCTGTACAAATAACTTTCGGTTGAAACGATAAAAAAATCATGATAAAATCCGATCATCACTCTTACGCACAACACGGGAGGATCATATGACAATTGCAAAGATCAACAAAACGAACCTTATCATAATCTGGATCGCCATCGTTTCGCTTATAGGCCTGGCGTTTGCGAACTTCGGCGGGTCCCAAACGACCATGATCGAGACGGCTGTTATGCTTACCTGCGGAGCCATATCTTCGGTAGCATACTGCATAAAGATGTCGGATGTAAAGAAAGGGCTTCTTCTGGTAATGCCCGCTGCCATCGGAACCCTGGTTTTCTCATGGCTGTCAGGCGGAAACGGAGTGGCCTTCTTTGCGGATTTTGTTTTGCTGGCGATGATCTCCACCTATTTCATCAAAAAGCTTGTGCTTTACTTTTCCATCCCGTTTATTTCAATATCGGTCATTGCTCTTTTGGTCGACGCAAGGATAATCGACGGTAAGACCGGAAGCTTCGGGGGAGGAATGACGAAGATCGCGCTTTTTATCATAACCGCCGTACTCATATATAACTGTGTAAAACGCGGATCCGGTATCGTGGACGAGACAACGGATACGCTTAAGCTTGTGCAGAATAATGCCAAGGTTGCCGATGATATCGCCCAGCAGCTGAACGATGCCATTGTCAATTCCCAGGACGTTGTACAGGTCCTTGTTGAGGGAAGCAAGAAGGTGGGCAGTTCCACGGGTAAGATGGATAAGCTGATCGAAACCACCACTTCGGCCGCATCGGAGGTCGTTGTCTCCGTGGATAATGTAAACAAGGAAGTTGACGATAACGAGACCCTTGCGCAGCAAATGGAAGAAGGCTTCGCGGATGTGCTTGACGCCGTGAACAGCGGAACCGGAACCGTGGTCACCGCCAAGGAATTCATAAGCGATATGGAAGCGACGGTTTCGGGTGCGAAGACTTCCACGGAATCGTTGCTTGATGAAATGAGCAGGATCACATCGATACTCGATCAGATCAACTCCATCGCATCAAAGACCAACCTGCTCTCACTCAACGCTTCCATCGAAGCCGCAAGAGCCGGGGAACAGGGCAGAGGCTTTGCCGTGGTTGCAGACGAGATACGCCAGCTTTCCGAGCAGAGCGCAGCCGCTTCAAATAACATCGCCGGGATACTTGCCCAGCTCAAGGACAGGATAAACGACGTGGCAAAGGAGATCACGGCGGGAGCAGAGGCTGCGGGAAGCAGTGTTGAAAAGGTGGAAGACATCCTGAATGTTTTCGAAAAGATAACCTCCTCCACCGGAACAGCCAAGGAAAAGGTTGACCGCGAATACGCAATAATAGAGAACATAAGAAAGCAGTTCGAACAGATAAAGAAGAACATGGAGGCAATGATATCCGTTACCGAGGACAACGCCGGAACCATTAAAGAGATCGCCGGCACGGTATCGGATCAGGATGATGCCATCAGAAACATTTCATCCGAAATGGACAAGATCGTTGAGCTTTCGGAAGAATTAAAGACACAGTTTAAAAAATAACAAAAGACAAAAATACCTGCGGCATGTCATTACGGCGTGTCGCAGGTGTTTTTTTGCGGGTGTATCTACATTACGTATTTTTCAAGGGTTTTTGCAACAGCTCCGGGAGCCGCGATAAGCTCGAGGAAGTAGTTTGCAACCTTGTCTGCAAGGCCGGCGGCGTAAAGGTCGACACCCCAGATCTTGGAATTTTTAAGTATAGGCTGTATCTTATCAAGAGCTTCCTTGCCGTCGCCGAGCTTTATGTCCTCTACAAGAGGACAAACCTCGGAAAGCATGGGATCGGAGCTAAGTTCGAACTTTTCGCCCTTATCGTCGATCGCCATGATGTAGCGGATCCAGCCGGCATAAACAAGAGGAATCAGTTTGAGATCTGCAACGTTCATTTCGGGACGGGCAACATATGCCTTGATCGTTTCACCAAAACGGATGGGAAGCTTCTGGGATGTGTCCGTTGCGATACGCTGGGGAGCGTCCGGCATGAAGGGATTGGGGATCCTCTTCTCGACAACGTCGTCAATGAACTGCTTGGGGCTCATGATGCCGGGATCCACAACAACGGGAAGTCCTTCCGTGTATCCGATGGTGCGTACCATTTTGTTGAGAACCGGATTCTGCATCTCCTTGGAAATGAGAGTGTAGCCTAAGAGACAGCCGAATACCGCAAGGCTTGTGTGAAGAGGGTTAAGGCATGTGCAGACCTTCATCTTCTCAACCTTGTCGACGGTCTCTTTGTCGGTGAACATGATACCGCCTTTTTCAAGAGCGGGACGTCCGTTGGGGAATTTATCCTCGATAACGAGGTATTCGCACTCCTCTGCATTTACGAAAGGAGCAACGTAGGTGTTCTTTGAGGTGATGACGGGTTCCGCGTCCTCGATGCCGTCCTTCTTAAGCATTTCCTCGACGCTCTTGTCGGGACGGGGGGTGATCTTGTCGATCATCGACCAGGGGAAGGAAACCTTTTTCTCGTCATTGATGTAAGCGGTGAAACCTGACTTGATGAGACCCTTTTCTTCCCACTCCTTAGCGAATGCACTGACTGCAGCATATAGCTTGTCTCCGTTATGCGAGCAGTTGTCCATGGAAACAAAAGCGATGGGCTTCTCACCTTCAAGGAAACGGGTATAGAGGAGCGATACGACTTTACCGAGGTAGCTTTCGGGCTTTTCGGGGCCGTTCTTAAGGTCCGCAGCAACGGATGGGAGCATTTCTCCCTTACCGTTTACAAGGCTGTAGCCCTTCTCGGTGATGGTGAAGCTTGCCATCTGAAGGCTGTCAGTCTTAAAGATCTCCTTCAGCCTGTCGTAGGAAGCGGTGTTGTCCGAATCGAGAGTCAGGCTTTCGGCGATACTTCCGACAACGGTCTTTTGGATCTTGCCGCTTGCCATAAAGGTTGCAAGGATCGTCAGATCGTCGTGGGGAGTGTACATCTTATCGATGATCTCGTAGTCATAGCCTTCGCAAACTGTGAGGCCTTTATCGATGACACCGCTGTTCAGAAGGTTCTGAACAACATTTGCCTGAAATGCACGGAAAATGTTGCCTGCGCCGAAATGGATCCATACAGGCGCTTTTTTTGTGCGCGCGATCATCTGTTCGCGGTCGAACTTGGGAAGATCATATCCGAGAGCTTCCCATTCTTTACGGTTCTTTATTCCTTCATTGTTTAATTTCATGCTTTTTTCTTAGCCTCGCTTTTCTCAATGGCTTCCCAGAGTCCGTTAAGGTAAGTTGCACCGAGGGCGCGATCGTAGAGACCGTAACCGGGCATTGCAACTTCGTCCCAGATCATTCTTCCGTGGTCGGGACGGATGGGACCGTCAAAACCGATATCGTAGAGTGCCTTCATTATCTCATACATATCGAAGGAGCCTGTTCTCGAAAGATGAGGAGCTTCCTCAAAATCAAGATGTCCGGGCTCGGTGCAGTTGAATTTGAGATTGCGGACATGTGCAAAGTGTATGCGACCCTTGAGGGAACGGATCATATCGGGAAGGTCGTTCTCGAGGTTCGTACCGTATGAGCCTGAGCAGAAGGTAACGCCGTTGTGCGGGTTGTCCACCATCTTCATCATACGGAGGATGTTGGCTTTGTTGATGATGATCCTGGGAAGACCGAATACGCTCCATGCGGGATCGTCGGGATGGATAGCCATGTTGATGTCGTACTTGTCGCAGACGGGCATGATCCTCTCAAGGAAATATTTAAGGTTGGCAAAAAGCTTCTCGGAATCGATGGAAGAATACATCTCGAAGAGCTCCTTGATCTTAGCCATTCTCTCGGGCTCCCAGCCGGGAAGGACCGCACCGTTGGAATCCTTGGAGATCGCTTCGAACATGTTTTCGGGCGTGATCTTGTCGATGGCTTCCTGGGAGTAAGCAAGACCGGTCGATCCGTCGGGAAGACGTCTTGCAAGCTCTGTTCTTGTCCAGTCGAAGACGGGCATGAAGTTGTAGCATACCATGTGAATGCCTTCAAGTCCAAGATTCTCGAGAGTCTGAATATAATTGTCGATATAAAGGTCGCGGTCGGGGGTTCCGACTTTGATTGCGTCATGGATGTTGACGCTTTCGATTCCGGAAATGTGAAGTCCGGAAGCCTCTACTTCATCCTTAAGTGCTTTGATCCTCTCTCTGCTCCATACTTCACCGGGGGTGGTGTCATAGAGGGTTGTGATGACTCCCGTAACGCCGGGAACCTGTCTGATCTGTTTCAGGGTTACGGTATCGAATTTCGATCCGAACCAGCGCATTGTCATTTCCATATTGGTCTCCTTTATAGTATAATAAGTGTCAGGTGCTACTGTTGCGCAGAATACCTATTTTCATAAATCACCATAATTATAGGTACTGAAAAATCTTTTTTCAACAGGATTATTTTCATAAAATAAGTAAAAATCACGTTTATTAAAAACGAAAGGGGAAGTAAGGGTGTTATGGATGAAAATGTAAAGACGAACAGGCAGTATGTGTTGAATCTTGTTTTTATGGGCTTTTTGCATTTCACGGCGGACTTTATCGGGCATTTCTATGCGTTCAATATGATCCCGGGAAGATATCCCGTGAAGCTATTTGAACTGTTCCTTTTGTATAACTTCATCGCCTTCGTCCTGCAGTGCCCTATGGGGTATGTGTTTGACAGGATGAATCCGCGTATTTTCAGACCGGTTGGGATATGCGTCGGAATGTGCTTTTTGTACGGCGGGTTTAAACTTGGGACTGCCGCGGATCTTGTGATCCCGGGACTCATTTTCTGTGCCCTCGGAAATGCCGCCATCCATGTGACGGGGAGCAGGGCTGTGCTGGAAAAGGGTAAAAGAGGCCTTGCGGGAGGCGGCATATTTATAGCTTTCGGCGCGCTCGGTGTCGGGCTCGGAGATTATCTCGGAGTGAACTATGACGGACGGATCATGCCGGTTGTTGTCGGTGTTATAGTTCTTGCGCTACTTGTACCTGTTATCACGGAACTTATAAAAGTAAAGGGAGAGCGATTACCGGCTGTTGTTTTTGATACGAAGCTCGATCGCAACGATCTCATCTGCCTTGTCGCGTGTCTGTCGGCTGTTTTTGTACGGTCGTATGTGGGATTTATCATTCCCAACGGATTTAAAGAACTGGTCACTGTTCATGAAGCAACCGGTACGGGCTTACTTCCTGCTATGGTTTCAAGCCTGGTGGGGTTCTTTGGCAAAGCCTCGGGGGGAGTTATGGTGATCCTTCTTATCAGTATCTTTCGCGGGAAAGATATAAGGAAGATCAATTACATATACGGTATAAGCGCACTTTTGGCAGGCAGCCTTCTTTTCTTTGTATGCGGGACCGATCCCGTGGGCTCACTTATCGCGAATCTTTTGTTCCATTCGGTAATGCCCGTCACTCTTTATGAGATATACCGCATACTTCCCGGGAATCCCGGCTTTTCCCTCGGGCTTACGACACTCATGTTGTTTGCGGGGATGCTTCCCGCACTTCTGTTCAGTCCCGATATGGAGACACGGACCTTTTTGGTAGTTGTATTCAACTGCCTTGCCGCCCTCTGCCTGACACTTGGGACAGTTTCCTACGGAAGGAGGAAAACATGAGTAAATATCTTATATCTCTGGGGATAACCGTAGCCGTCGAATGCCTTTTGACAGGCGTACAATCAAGGAACAGATCCTGGGTAATGTTTATCTTCTGGATAAATGTCCTGACCAACCCGATCGCAAATCTCCTTTATAACGGGACAACATTCCTTATGGACAACAGCTCAAAACAGCTCGTTGCGGTGGCGATCGAAGCGGCGGTTGTCATAAGCGAAACGCTGCTGATATTCGCTTACAGAAAAAAAGAGAGGCACGGCCTCAAGGCGATGAGCCTCGGGAGGTGCCTCCTGTATGCATTTGACCTGAATATGATCTCGTATCTTGCGGGATGGCTCCTTAACAGCGTTGCTGTTCACACGTTATTAGGTGATTGATGCTCGCAGATGTGCCGTTGATAAGCCGTTTTGGAAAAACACGTTTTTCCGGAAACGGCTTAATAACGGCAACTTCTGCGTTGCAGAAGTCCGCGTGGAACACGCGGCGCGAGCATCAATCACTGTACCCCGGTGACCTTTTATATCGTGTGAACAGTACCTTAACAGCCTCGTGTAGGAAAGGAAAAGATTGACAGTCCTCCCCAAAACCATTATTGTATTCATATAAGCATTCTATATATATGTATTCCACAAACAGGAGGAGAAACCATATGAAAACAAAACTCGGCATTTCGGTTGAGCTTGTTGCGGCTTTTGCTTTCCTTGCGGCATTTCTCGGCGGTTACATTCCTGCTATTCTCGTGGCAGGTTATATATTGATCGTTGAGGAAGACGCATGGCTTAAAAAAGCAGCGGTCAAAGCAGTTGCGATCCTCGCGTTCTTCGGTTTCTGCGCGGCGGTGATCAGAATGATCCCCGAATTCCTCGCTTGGATCGACGGCATCGCAAATCTTTTTGAAGGCGACATCACCTACGGAGCCGTGACAAGAGTTGTCAATGTTCTGGTAGACACACTGGATCTTATCCGTTCGATCCTTTTCATCTGCCTCGCATTCCTTTCGCTTAAAAAGAAATCCATAACGATCCCGATTGTTGACGGACTTATAAACAAATTCATGGGGTCGGAACAGTAAACATGAAGAGACAAAACGAACAGCTAAAACAAAAACAACTGGAGAGACTTGAAAAGCTCTCACAACTTAAGAAGCCTGCGGGGTACATGCTTCTTGTCATGATCGTCCTTACGGTGGTTTACATAGTGGACGAGATAACATCCAATATGAACTCGACAATGCAGCCCTATGCATTGTTTGACCTTTTCGGGATCGCTTCCCGGAACGTAAATTCCGATGAATACAAAAACGCCATAAATACAGTGGCACCGATCTCCGTAGCCTCGAATTTCCTGCTGATCATAACGCCCTTTTACAAGGCGCTGTCAGACAAATACGGCAGAAAACTCTTCCTCATGATCAACACCGTCGGTATGGGACTGGGCATGCTGGTGGTCATGAGCGCGGCAAATGTTGCAATGTACATCATCGGAATGCTTCTCATGATGTTCTTTACCCCCAATGACATGCAGGTACTTTACATCATGGAGACCGCACCCAAGGAAAAACGCGCCACCTACTGCTTCATAGCCAAGGGTATCGCACTGGTCAGCGTCTCACTTATCGGCGTTTTCTCAAAGATCTTCCTGCGGGCGGATGTGCCTTCAAGCTGGAGAATGGTCTATGCCATCCCCGTCGTCATGGCTGTGGTCATCGGGCTTCTTTCCTTTGTTCTGCTGCGGGAAACACCTGTTTTCGCCGAAGAGCGCATAAAGGTCCTTAAGTGCGAAACGAAGAACGCTACAGACGACACCAAAAAAGAGCCGGCACAGCAATCCGGCGTTATAAACGCAGTAAAATACATCTTTAAGAGCAAACAGTTAAGATGGATCTTCATAGCAGGCTTCGTCTTCTATGCCACCACCTTCTATACCTCATATTATGCATCGGTACTGGAAGGTGCCATGGCTACGGAGCTGGTTGCGACAGCCCTCCTTGTATATCCCTTCTTCAACGGTCTTATCACCGTTCTGGCGGGCATATTTTCCGATAAGATCGGACGTAAAAAGGTCTGCCTTCTCCTCGGTTCACTTGCCCTCATAGGCATCCTTGCATTCGTATTGGCATGCCGCCTGGGCTGGGGTCCCGTCGCCGCAGGTATCGCGTACGGCTGTTCCATCGGAGGTCTCTGGTCCATGTCCGATACACTCATCCTCACGATGCCGGCGGAATCTTCTCCTTCGGGCATCCGTTCCTCTGTAATGGGCACGATCTCGGTAATGATCGGCGCCGGCATGTTCATCGGTCAGGCAGCCTTCATCGTACTGCAGAACTTTGTTCCCATGGATGTGCTTTTCATGGTGCTCTGCCTGCCCTTCATGGCCCTTTCTCTCCTGATCCTCTTAACCAAGGTCAAAGAGACGAAGAACGTAGATCTGGACAATATTACGGAAGATACATTTAAGTAAAAACAGCTCAGATACAAATAACAAACAAAAAATACCACGATTTTCCTCTTTTCCATGGAAATCGTGGTATTTTAATCCTATCTTAAAGTCTCGATCACCGCTTCCCTTGAAAGTTCCTCCACAAGAAGGGTGTTTACCGCCTGATTAATGTGTTTCACATAATGTGCGTCCGAGCTCGTGATGATCTTACAGGTCTCGAGATACGGGTGTTCCTTCCTAAGTCGGTGAAGATTCGCCATATTCTTGAGCTCTGCCGTTCGGAATTTGGAATCGGGCGGAACGAAACCAAGCTGGGACAGGAGTGAAGTGGATGTTTTATCAAGGTGCGCCGGGATCATGATGCCGTTATAGGCTCCCACAAGATCGTACACCTTGTCAAAATCTATGTCTGTGGCATTTATAAGAAGCTTCGAAAGCCTTCCGATCTCCTCGTCGTCCTCGTTCATTATCTGCTGTTTGCCGAATATCTTTTCATTGTTCTCCACATCCATCAGATGTTCGTATACATAAGCGTCAAACCTGAGTGCATCGTCAAGGGTCGGAAACAGGCAGACAACGTGTATCTCTTCCGACGTGGTCAGCTCCATTCCGGGAATACCGAGAATACCGTAGAACTCACAGGCCTTAAGAAACGGCTCACAGTTTCTGCAGGAATTGTGATCCGTAAGTGCGATCACCTGCAAACCGTTCAGCGCCGCCATACCCGCTATCGTCGCGGGAGTCATCTCATCGTCGCCGCAGGGGGAAAGACAAGAATGGAGGTGCAGATCGTAGAATACTTCTTTCATATCCATGATTCACACCTCCAATCATTTGCTTATTCTGTTTAAACCGCTGTCACTTACCGATTGCTTTCCCTATCATGCTCGCCGCTTCGTACACAGGCAGTTCCGTCGAGAACAGCGCGATCTCCTGTTCCTTTGCTTTTGCAAGCATTCCTTCGTCGGCTGCCACTCCCTCCGCAAGTACCACACAGGATACATCGGTAAGACTTGCTACCGCAAGAGTGTTCATGTTGCTCATAACAGTCACCCATGCCGCTTCTTCGCTCATCTTAGACATGGCAATGCTTAAGAGATCGCAGCAGTAGATCGAGCGCACTTCCTTTGTATCCGCGCTTTCCGGGCAATTCAGTATCTTAAAGGGAAAATCTTTTTCTATATCTCTGACCGTCATATCGCTTCTTCCTCTTTCCTATGCATATTGCTTTCGATGAATTTCAGGAAAGATTCTCCGTTCTGAGGCTTTGCGTAATAATATCCCTGGAAGAAATCGCATCCGTAATATGCAAGAAGCTGCGCCTGTTCCTCGGTTTCAACGCCTTCCGCAATGAGTTCGAGGGAAAGCTGCTTCATCATCCTTATGGTCTGTCTGAGAACGGTCATAGCCTTATCGTTCTTCATGGCCGCCCAGAGCATCTTCTTATCAAGCTTTACGATAGAGAACGGATATTCAACCACCGTCGTGAGATTGGCAAAACCCGTACCGTAATCATCCAGTGAGAAACGTATGCCGTTGTCCGTCATCTTATGCATGTTCTCACGAAGTATCTTACCCGAGAGCAAGCTTGCCGTTTCGGTTATCTCCAGGCTTATGCGTGAATAATCGAGCTTATATTCATCCATTATGCCGGTCATCTTCTCGTAAAGATCATCCTGCAGACACTGCATGGGGGAAATGTTGACATCTATATATTCAATGCCCTTTTCCCATACCCTGTTTTCCGATATGAATCTGCAGACCTCTCTGAAAACATATTCTCCGATCTTGATGATCAGACCGTTCTTCTCTGCAATTGGCACAAACTCCTCCGGGCTGATAAAACCGAAGTCGTCGTCATAGAGTCTTAACAGAGCCTCTGCGGATGCAAAATGTCCGAGTTCCACCGAGTAGATGGGCTGGTAATATACGCTGAATCTGCCCTCGGCAAGTGCTTTCTTAAGTATCTTGAGGACCTGAGTCGTCCTTCTCTTTTCTTCCAGAAGCGCGGAGTCGGCGATCACCACCATGTCTCTGCCGCTTTCGGATGACTTCATGAGCGCATATTCCAAAAGGTTCATGACATTTTCAGTCGACTGGGCATCCCTCGGGAATGCGAAACGGCAAAGGGAACAACTTAAGCGTATGCCTTCGTCGTTTGCCTCGAAGGGATTATCAAAACGCCTTTTTATCTTTTTTATGAGCATTTCGACTTCCGAGTCGCCGCCGTCCACAATGAGGGCGAACCTTGATTCGGTAAACGTGAACACATTCTTCTTCCCCGCAACGGAAACAAGGAATCTGGCGATCTCCTGACGAAGTTGTGCAACACTCACGATGCCGACTATCTGTCTGAAATCCGAAAGACCTTCCGTCCTGAGACCTACGACCGCAAACTGTTTGCCGTTGGCGATCAGATTGGACACAACCGTCTGGAAGGCAACCCTGTTATATATACCGAGCTGCTGATCCTCGTAATAGGAAGGGCTTTCCATCGTGAAAGCCATGATAAGGATCGACAGCATAACACCGAAATTGATGATGAGAACATTCGGATAAAAGATCTGGATGAGGATCGAAACAAAAAGCAACACAGTATATATCACCATGTTCATGATCTGACGTATGCTGAGGATATTGCGTCTCCTGAAGAAATATACAGCCGCTATACCGATATAGATAAACGTCATGGCATAGGTGACATATGCTCCGAGCCCCGTGTGATATACATAATTTTCGTCAATGACGTAGACGATATGGTGCAATCCGTTGGTCAGCGTAAGAACAATATCAAGGGCATAAGGAACTATAACCTCGAAGGTCTCCAGCACCGTATAACGTTCCTCGTCACGCTTCGAAGAAACCATCATATAGTAGAGATAGAGCGGAGGAAGCGCGTGATACGAAAGGAAGAAGCCGTTAAGGAGCAAATGATTGACCCAAAGCGGAAGCACTCTTATGTATTCGAGTGCAAAACAGCTTCCCAGATCAAATGCGGTTGCAATCGTGGCAGTAGCGATAAGCCATAGGAACGCATTGGTCTGGCGCGACTTGACCGTGCTTCTCATTACATATTCGATTATGATCACGACTGCAAGACACAGGGCCGCGACGTCAAAATAGTAAATATAGTTCATGTTCCCACCCTTTTGAAACTTAACAATAACATCAAATAATTATAACATATTACATAATGATTTCAAAGAAAGACTATCTAAACTTTTTACATGTCTATCTTGCTGATCTCTCCCGAAAGTCTGTGAACATATTCCCTGAGAAGGTGGATGCAATCCAGTTCCTTCGCCTCGCCCTTCACTATATCCTCGGCGAGGGCAAGACAGGTAGGCGCGCCGCAGGCTCCGCAGTCAAGTCCCGGAAGCCTCTTTTCTATGTCGGCAACCATGTTCATCTTCCTGATGCTTTCCTTCATGCTGTCCCCCAGCATGAATACGGGTTCGTACTCGATCTCCTTCGTCCACATGGCATTGTCGGAACGGATCGCATCCCCGGATTCAAGCCGTTTAAGAGCGACGGGCATATATTTTTTCAGCCTGTTCATCTTGACCTTTGCCACATAGGGATTCTCGACGGTAAGGACACCTCCCACGCAACCGCCGTTGCAGGCGTTGAGCTCGATGAACTCGAGATTTTCAAATTTCTGATCCTCAAGATCTTCGAGGATCTTGTTGACGTTCTCTATACCGTCCGCAGCAAGATAATTATCTGTGATGAGGCCCCCGGCTTCACCGCCGGAAACACCCCAGCCCACACCGATCTTGCCGGCGATGGCCAGGTCCTCGGGCTCATCGATCTGCTTCATTATGGGCAGAAGCTTCACATAAACGTCCTTTATCGCGCAAACGGCATCTATATTGCTCTTCTCGATCCCGAGAGGCGATTGGACCGCAGTGACCTTGGACGGACATGGGGAAATAAAGACGACGCCTATTTTGTCTTCCGAAAGCCCGCTTTTTTGAGCGGCACGCTTCCTTGCCTCTTTTGCCGCTATCTCCACGGGAGGCGCGATGGGGAGGAGATGCTCTATAAGATTGGGGAATTTAACTCTGATAAGGCGCACGACGGACGGGCACGCAGTGCTTATGAACGGCCACTGATCTCTGTGCTCCTTTATGTATTCTCTTGAAAGCTGAGAAACAACCTCCGCCGAAGCTCCCACCTCGTAAACATCGTCGAAGCCCATCCTTTTAAGGGCTGTGAGAACGATGTTCACATCATCGAGATTATTGAACTGCCCGTACAAAGACGGCGCAGGCAAAGCCACGGTATATTCGTAATTGTTTATCACATCAAGAGGATCGTAGGTCGGAAGCTTTGCATGATTCTGGCATATCCTTATGCACTCTCCGCAATCTATGCACCTTTCCTTGCTTATGATGGCTTTGTGATTCCTCACGCGGATCGCCTGGGTCGGGCAGCGCTTGATACAGTTGATGCATCCCTTGCACAGATCCGGATCCAGACGGACCGAGTTGGTAAATATCGTTTCGTTGTTCAAAATGTCACCCTTTTACATTATCCCTTGTAATCCCTACTGCTGGTATACCTTCATTGTAACCGTCGTTCCGACACCCACAACCGTATCGATGTGCATCTCATCGGAGTATTTTTTCATGTTCGGTAATCCCATTCCCGCTCCGAATCCCAACGCACGCACGTTGTCGGGCGCGGTGGAATATCCTGCCTGCATGGCCTTTTCGATATCCGGGATACCCGGTCCCTTATCCCTAAGAACCATGAGTATCTCTTCCGGCGTGATCTCTACGTCTATCTCTCCGCCGTCGGCGTGGATCACCATGTTTATCTCACCCTCATACATGGCGATGGCCACTTTTCTGATGACCTCGGGAGAACAGCCCATCTGGCGAAGCCTCTTCTTCACATCCCCCGAAGCTTCCCCCGCCCTTGTAAAATCTTCGTCGGTTATCTTATAATTCAGCTGAATTGAGTCGCTCATAATCGGCACCTCCGCGTAATCCTTTTTCGTAGAGGAGACCGCATGCCGAAAACATCCTGTGTCCCGTACAGAGCAAAGGTATCTCTCTTTCGTTTGCGAGCTCGATCATCTGTTCGTCCGGCTTCTTGCTGCGGACAAAAACAATGGCAACGACATCCATCATCTCGGCTGTCCTGATGACCTGCGGATTGCAGAGTCCCGTAAGAAGCACGGCCCGATCCTTCACAAAAGCGAGGACATCGCTCATCATATCCGAACCGCACGCCATGTGTACTTCCCTGTCGGCCCATTCCTCTCCGCTGGCAAACCTTGCTCCCAATGTTTCCTGTACGTCTCTGACTGTCATATAAACCTCCGATACTTTTTATATATTAAAATCATCTGTCTTTTCATTAAGTTTTCAGTCCTTTTATTGTATCAAAAAAATAGCGTCTTTTCAATCGGAGCGTGCTAAAAGGCTGAAAAATCTGAAAATATATTTTTGTGGTATTTTTAACACTCTTGTGGTAGAATAATTGATACGAACGGTCTGCCCTTTTGTTATTTTTTTCACAATCAACCGGCAGATCTTTTGACGACAAACCAACAACATATTTTAGGAGGTTTCCATTATGAGCTCTAAGAAAAGTTCAGTTCCCTTCACAGGAACCAAAGAGCAGGAAGCCCAGCTCAAGGAAGTGATCCGCGAATTACGTGGTGAGAAAGGCTGCCTTATGCCTATAATGCAGCACGCACAGGAAATTTACGGTTACCTTCCCATCGAAGTTCAGACAATGATCGCTGATGAGCTCGGTATCCCGCTTGAGAAGGTTTACGGTGTATCCACCTTCTATGCACAGTTTGCTCTTTTCCCGAAAGGACAGTACAGAATTTCCGTATGTCTCGGTACTGCCTGCTACGTAAAGGGATCGGGTCCCGTTTACGAGAAATTAGAGGAAAAGCTTGGCATCAAGGGCGGCGAGTGCACACCCGACAGAAAGTTCTCGCTTGACGCATGCCGTTGCATCGGTGCCTGCGGTCTTGCTCCCGTAATGATGATCAATGATGACGTTTACGGCAAGCTTACTGTTGATTCTCTTGACGAAATCTTAGCAAAGTACAACTAAGTAAAAGCCTATGATGACTGAAATTTCACTTAATGTACTGGACATCACCGAAAACTCGGTTAAGGCGGGTGCTTCTCTTATAAAGATCACCGCGGAAGCGAACACTTCCGAAGACCGTTTAACGATCACCATCGACGATAACGGTTGCGGTATGACACCCGAACAGCTCGCAAGGGTGACCGACCCTTTCTTCACCACAAGGACCACCAGAAAGGTGGGTCTCGGAGTTCCTTTTTTCAAACAGTCGGCTGAAATGACCGGCGGCAGCTTTGAGATCAGCTCCGAAAAGAATGTCGGCACGCGCATAAGCGCAACATACGTTCTGTCAAGCATCGACAGAATGCCCCTGGGCGATATGGTGTCCACAATGCATCAATTGATAGTCATGCATCAACAGTGCGATTTTCTCTACACCTATTCCTACAACGACAGGAGTTTCACTCTTGACACCAGAGAATTTCGCGAAACACTCGGCGACGTCCCTTTCGATGTTCCCGAGGTGTCCCTCTTCATTAAGGATTTTCTCAAAGAAAACACCGAAGAAGTAAATGCGGGACAAAATATTATCTGATCATCGCAGATGACATCATTACCGAAAAAATTAGGAGGAACAAACATGAAATCTCTTGCAGAATTACAGGCAATCCGTGATAAGATGCAGGGACAGGTCGGACTCCGTGCTGAATCCGAAGCTGACACACGTGTTATCGTAGGTATGGCTACCTGCGGTATCGCAAGCGGCGCAAGACCCGTTCTCAACGCTCTTTCCGAAGCCGTTATGACCAAGAATTTAAAAGATATCTCTGTCGTTCAGACAGGATGTATCGGTCTTT
>JAEEGL011676001.1_pt1 | contig 18265 bp, 12 predicted proteins | sample 9134231 | NCBI WGS metagenome assembly JAEEGL01 (sample SAMN16246548, study PRJNA631951) | gut metagenome | biome: gut microbiome; feature: rumen; material: fiber-attached | host: Bos | place: Iran: Karaj | collected 2018-10 | reverse complement strand
TTACGTGAGCGCACGTTCGGAAGGCAGGGAAGGCTTGGACGGCAAGAAGGCGACTTGGGTTCAACTGCGATTTTTAGATTTATTCGTTGTTGATTTCTTGTCTAGGATTTTGATATAATGCGTCGAAAAAGCAGGTGACCCGCAATTTTGGCAATGGTGGAATTGTTGGTTATCGGTTGTTTGGTGAACTCAAACAACGCAAGGAGACGTAAATGAATAGAGCGTTGAAACGGATGTGCGCCGTTGCTGCGGTTGCGCCATGTGCGCTTTTCGCAGACACCTACACATGGACTGCCGGTGGCAGCGGCGACTATGAGACGCTTTCCAACTGGACGCTTCTCTCGACAGGCCAGGCTCCGTCTGCTCTTCCCGGAAGCGGCGACAAGGTCGTTCTTCCCAACGCCGCCGCGTCCTACGGAGTGACGAACCGGACGACGTTCACCATCGGAGAGCTTGTCTTGGGCGGCGGAAGCGACGCGGGGCACCCGACCTTCGAGTTCGCAAACGGCACGACGACAAACGAAGTCCTCGGCGACGTTACGATAAAGAGCGGTGCGGTCCTGACGCACTTTCCAAACGGCGCCGTGCCCTGCACGTATCGCCTCGCGCTTAAAGTCGGCGGCGACATGACTGTCGAGTCCGGCGGGCTTGTCGACGTCAACGGCAAGGGTTACACCGGAAAGAACGGCCCCGGCGCCAGCAACGGAACTGTCGGGGGCGCGTATGCATCGCTCGGCAACGCCCAGTCGGGCGATACAAGGTGCTACGGCTCCATAAGAAACCCATCGGATCCCGGTTCCGGCAACGGCTATGCAGACGGGGCGAACGTCAATGCCCAGGCGGGCGGAGGCGTCGTGCATCTCGACGTCGCGGGCGATCTCGTAGTCAACGGGACAATTCGCTCGCGCCACAGATCGGGCAAGGGCGACTATGGCGCGGCGGCGAGCGGCAGCATCGCCATCTGTGCCGACAGCGTAACAGGAAGCGGCAGCATATCGGTCAACAACACAGGTGGCTCGTACAAGAGAAACGGCGGCGGCGGCAGAATCTCAATCGTCCAGCGGGTGGCGACGAGCCTCGCCTTTTCAAACATCGACATAAGCGGCGCGGGAGGCGGCACGCTGTATGTGGAGAACGCCAACGACATTCCCGGCCGCGGCGCCCTGACAGTCGGCACTGCGGTGAACACCGGCGGCGTAAAGGAAACCATCTTCTCGACTGCCTGTACAGACGTTACAGAGCCGTTCGGCAAGGTGAAGATTTCCTCGGAAGCAAAGGTCAAGCTCGTCGCAGGGCTTACGCTCACTGTCTGCGGAGACTTCGAGAACAACGGCACGTTTACGGGGAACGGCGCAGTCGTGCTTGCGCCGCCTGCAAACGGCAGCGTCAAGGTAAAGGGGACGTTTGACCTCTCGTCGATTTCCTGCGCGTCTTCCGGGGCGAGCATCGAGTTCGCCGCCGGGACGGCGCTCAACGTGAGAAGCGGCGGGAGACTGACGTTCGACGGCGGAGAGGGCGACCCCATCTCGCTTTCGTCCGGCACTCCCGGGTCGGCGTGGAACATCGCCCTTGGGGCGAACGCGGTCGCGACGGTGAGGAACGTCTCCGTCTCGGACTCTGCGGCTACAGGCGCCTCGATATCGGCGGAGGACTCGACGGACGGCGGCGGCAACACCGGCTGGAACTTCGTGCAGACGGTGCGGCCGGGCGACACGATTGAATGGACCGGCGCGGAGGACGGCGTGTGGCTCAACACGCAGAACTGGAGCCCGAAGCGCCTTCCCATCGACACTGACGTCATCGTGGTTCCGGCGGGCTGCGGGAACTATCCGCTCATCACGGTTGACTTCACCGCCAATTCCCTTTCCTGCGCAAGCGGCGCGTCGATCTGCCTTTCCGGCGCCGGTCTCTTCGTCACCAACGCGCTTTCCGTCATGGGTACCCTGCGGTATTCCGGCAGCGAGAAAGTCGAATGGTCGGGGCCGGCCGCGAGCTTCGGCGCCGACTCGATTGCCGCGGACGGCAAGTCAAGCTTCATCGTAAAAGGCGCCCTCGTGCAGAGCGTCGACTTCGGCGGGGCGAGTTTCGACAAGGTGACGGTCGACAAGACGGGCGGCTCCCTTCAGGTCCTTGGCGGGCTAAATGCCGGGCAGCTTCGCTGCACTGCGGCGCAGAGCCTTCCCATTGCGTTCGAGGCAGGCAAGACGGTGTCGGTGCGGGAACTCGACCTCTACGGATACTCCGAGGAGAATTCAGTCCCGGCACATCTTCTCTCGCTCGTCTCGACGCAGCCGGGAACGGCATGGGGCCTTTCCGTGTCGAAACGCGAAAACGTGCGCGGCGTGACGGCAAGCGACTGCGACGCGACGGGCGGCGCCGTTGTCCACGCCGGCGGGCTTTCGACGGACGGCGGCGGCAACGTCAACTGGGACTTCGGCGCGGGAAGGGCGGCGACCTGGACGTGCGCCGGGAACACGACTGCGTTCTCGAACGCGCGGAACTGGCTCGGGGGGCTCCTCCCGTCAGCCGGCGCGAACGTAGTCCTCCTTTCGTCGCAGACGAACACGAAGGCAAGCGTGTCGTCCGCCCTCAGGCTGAGCAGCCTTGAAGTAGGCGACGGGAAGACGGCGACCGTTACGCTGGAATTCTCCACGCTCTCCGCCACGAACGAAATCGCAAACGACGTGCTTGTGCGCTCGAACGCGCTTGTGACGCACCTGAACAAGACATACCCGGACACGTCTGAAGACGAAAATCCGCATAGGGTCGTCCTGAAAGTCGGCGGCGACATGACAATTGAAAGCGGCGGCGCCGTGGCAGCGGACCGCTTGACGAACTGGAGGCGCCCGAACTACGAGAGGAACGCGGCCGGGAGCCATGGCGGGGCGGGGTATCTCGCTTCTCCCGGAAGTTGCTACGGATCTATCTTCGCGCCTACGAACCACGGCAGGAAGGGATCTGCGGGGACTGCCTCGTATGCGGGCGGCGTGATTATCCTCGACGTTGCGGGAACTCTTCGCTGCGACGGCAGGATATCTGCTGACGCGCACAGCGACTATGGCCCATACAACGCCTCCGGCGGCAGTGTATTCCTGAAGGTAGGCGCACTTGCCGGCAGGGGCACGATCAGGGCGAACGGCTCTCTCACCAACGGCGGCGCGGGCGGCGGCGGCGGCGGGCGCATTGCCGTGTACCAGCGCATCGCGACTGGCTGGGCAGGCTTCACGGGCACGATTGCCGCGTATGGATATTCGGCGGGCAGCGTCTACCGCGAAGACGCCTCCGGCGAGCGGACGCTTGCCTTCGGCCCCTCGGGTTCGCCAAACGGCGGATCGATGTTCCCGACGAGTGTTGACGGCAAGCCCCGAGAGGCTTTCAGCGACGTGGCGGTGGTTCTCGCCGCGAACGCGCGCCTTGCAGTGACGAACGAGACGTGGGCCAGGGGGTCGAGCGTGAGGATAAAGGACCTTTCGCTTTCGGCCAGTACGGCAGGAGTCAATCTTCTCGGTTCGTACATCCGCGTTACTGACCGCACGCACGCGCGAGGCAAGGGATGGGCAGGGGAATATGGCGACGTGGTGAACGAGGACGGCGGCAGGATCGTCTGGTCTGGCGGCCTCACGGTTTCCATAAGATAGGCGGAATCTGGTACAATGGCAAACACTGTTAGTAAAACTGACCGGGCAAAATCCCGGCTTAAGGAGGGCAAGATGCTGACATCACGCACAATCGCGCTCGCGGCGGCGGCCGCGCTCGCAACAACGACGCTTCTTTCCGCTCCCGCCGACAAGGCGGCGCAGGCGGAGAGGGTCAAGGAAATCGTCAAGGAGCTGAACTCCAACAGGGTCAGCTACGGCGTCTGGAACAGCGGCTACGTGCGGCTGCATGCCGGCTACAAGGGCATGGGCAACGAGCGCGTGGACCTGGCCGGACACGAGAAGATGCGCGCGCGCTATCTGGAGCTGTTGAAGGAGCTTCTTGAGATCGAGCCCAAGCTCGGCAACGTCCTCGAGTACGGCAAGGCGCTCATGTACAAGGGCGACTTCGCCGCGGCGCGCGCACTTCTCGAGAAGGCGGCTGCGGACAACGAGTCCTCGAGCTCGTACGAATACGCGGCGCTGCTCTTCAGGCTTGCGGAGTGCCAGTACGTCGCCGGAGAGCGCGACCTCTGCATGAAGACCCTCGAGAAGGCCGTGCAGAAGAACATCCGCACCGTCCGCCGCGGAATGGCCAACTGGACGTATCTGGCCAAGTGCGCCCTCTGCGTGATGAAGGGCGAGTTCGCGAGCATGGACCTCGACCGCCTTCCGCAGAGCAATTCCGCCAAGGCGTATCCCGAGCCGCAGAAGGCCGAGTACACCGACAAGTTCGCGTCGATCAAGGACATGCTGATCGACCTCTCCGGCGTCTCGAAGGACGATGCCCGCCTGAAGCTGCTTGAGACGAGGCTCGACAGGTCTGGCGCAAAATATTCGTACAAGGGGATTTTCGGGATGTTCAAGTCCGCCCCGTTCACGCTCAGGGTAGAGCTTTCCGGCTCCGCGCCCGTGGAGCGCAGCGAGGGCTATTCGCTCGACATCGACGAGAAGGGCGCGACGATTCTCGCCCGCGACAGGCAGGGCATCCTCTGGGGCCTCGTCTCCTTCATGCAGCTCATCGACTACTCCAAGTGCGCCGTGCGCCAGGCGAAGATACTCGACTGGCCCGACAGCGCGAAACGCGGGTACCTGGGCAGCTACTGGCTCAACTGCGCGGAGTATACGGTCTTCAACAAGATGAATTCCGTAGACATCCAGCAGCCCAACACGTACGACAACAACTGGAGCCCGCTCATGACGATGCTCGACGAGGTTCTTGCGCGGCAGTTCCGCGACCTGGGGCTTGACCTCTACTACGGCACCGCGTGGCTCGCGATGTACCCGCAGCTTCCGTTCGCGTGGCCGGAGTCACACGAGTACCGCGTGGAGATGCTCTGCCGCTACGCGAAGATGGGCGCGGGCGTCTACTTCCCGTTCGACGACGGGCGCTATCCGCTCTGCCCGCCGGACAAGGAGAAGTTCGGCATCGGCGCGAACTGCGACGCGGAGTACGTCTCGAAGATCTACCGCGACGTGAAGAGCAAGTATCCTGACTTCAAGCTCATCTTCTGCCCGCCGTTCTACTGGGGCCCTGACTCGAAGGCGGCATACCCGGAGGACCGCGAAAACTACCTGAAGTCGCTAAAGGAGAAGCTCGATCCCGAGATCGACCTCTACTGGACCGGCCCCATGGTCAAGGGCATAACGAAGTTCCCCTACCAGACGAAGTGGTTCACCGACCTTACCGGCAGGAAGCCCTACATCTTCCAGAACGGCACGGGGCCGCACAACCTCGTAGGCTACATCGTCGACTCTACCGACTGGAACGGCTGGCACTACCCCGGCTTCTTCGAGGAGGGCATAGCGGGCTTCCACAAGAATGCGCACACGCCGCAGGAGTGCTGCCAGATAGCGACTCTCGCCGACTGCCTCTGGAACGTGAAGGGCTACGACATGGACCGCTCCGCCAAGCGCGGCGTCGACCAGCTTCTCGGCGACGGCATGTACGACCTGCTCCTCCCCGGAATGAAGGCGCTCGCCTATTTCGACAAGTACAAGTACGGCGACCTCACGGTCGACATACTGCACGAGGACGTCGCGGACATCGAGGCGAAGGTGCTTCTTGCGAGCAACTGCTGGCACACGGCCGTCGCGCGCAATCCGTCCGTTCGCAAGTACGGCCGGTACGGCGACGGCATCGGCTGGGCGGCGAACGTGGTGAAGGGCGCGAAGAAACCGCCGAACTTCATCGCCAGGCACAAGGACAGCATTGCCAGCTGCCGCGCGCAGGCGGAGAAGGAAGTTGGCATCGACGCCGCGAAAGGCGACATCTTCCTCTCGCCTGTCGACATCGGCGGCGGCCAGATGTTCGTCTACACGCGTCCGAAGCAATTCGCCGACACCGACAACGGGCGCTTCGTGAAGTGCCTCAGGGGCAAGAGCACTCCCTTCGCCTCGTGCTCGTTCAGGTTCGAGTGCGACCCGTTCCCGCCATCTGGCGCGTACGAGATGTGCGTCTCGGGCCTTGACGACGAAATGCCCACCCAGAACACGATCTCCATAGTCCTGAACGGCGAGGTCGTCTACAACGGCGAGAGCGGCTTCGACAATTCCGGCAAGTACGGCATTCGCAGGTTCACGCTTCCCTTCGAGAAGTTGAAGCGCTACAATCTCGTCGAGATACGCAACGAGACGACGGGGTTCAACTCCGAGGGCACGCCGTGGCTCTTCGTCAACTACATCGTCCTCAAGAAGGCAGGGCGCTGAGCGCCCCTGCCTCTTTCGCTCATGCACAGTAGACGTGTACAGGCGGGCAGGGCACTTTCGGTACAAGGTGTCCTGCCTGTGTTGGCGTGGACCATTGTCGCCGCGCTGTTTGCGGAAGCGACCGCGTTTGCCGATGCGCGTTTCGAGGTGGACGCTTTGTCGCCTGGCCGCACGCTTCCCAATGTGCAGAAGATGCTGGTCAAGTGGCAGCTGAAGGGCGACGACTTTGCAGCCGTTAGGCGCAACGCGGAGTTCGACGTGCTGGAGTTTGCCGAATATGCGGAAATCATGGGCGCGACCGGCGGCAATCCCGAGAGAGACATGTTCAAGGCCCCGGAGAACCGCGAAGTCCATGACGACTACGATTTCCAGCGTCTCGTCTCTGGCTGCCGCGCCCTGCTGAAACTCGGCCTCAAGCCATACCTCAAGCTCGGTAACGTGCCGCAGAAGCTCTCGTCCGACATCGATTTCGGGAGATTCAAGATGAACATACGCCCGCCCGTCGACTACGATGCATACGGGCGGTACATGGCCGCCTGCGCAAAGGCCCTGCTCGATGCGTTCGGGCGCGACGAACTGCTCAAGTGGCGCTTCGCCGTGCTGACCGAGTTCGAGAACGCCGGCTGGTTCAGGGACGCGTCGGGCGGCGCGGAGGAGACGTTTGCCGCATACTGCCGCCTTTACGAGGTGACGGTCGACGCGTTCTCGCGCACCGTTTCGCCGGAACTCGCTTTCGGCGCCCATGCAATGGCGTGCGCAGAGGGGCTGTGGGACGAGCGCCGGTTCATCCGCCATGCCGCCGGGCACAGGCTGCCGCTTAAGTTCGTGACGGCGTCGTTCTACGACATGCAGCCGGACAAGTTCAATCGCAGAGCGACGCTGCCGCGCACGATCGCCCATCTGCGCAATGCCGCAGAATCGGCTGGATTGACGAATCTCGTCTACGGCGTGGACGAGGGGCGCGTGCTTTTTGGGCTCGCGAAGGGCGCGAGCGGCAATGCCTTGCCGATGCGCATAGTGGGCGACACGTACCAGGCCGCATACGATGCGCGGATCGTGAAGCAGCTCTTCGACTCGAATGCCGACTATTTCGCCGCGTGGGGATACCTCTCCGGGCCGGACACCTGGTTTGAAGGACTGCCGTCCGTCTCTTTCCATGTGGCGCGCGAGACGGCGAAGTTCAAGGGCATGCATCGGCTGCCCGTGAAGTCCGCAGGCGGCGGTGTCCGAGCGGGAATCGAGGCGGACGCTGTCGCCGCGCTCTCGCCGGACGGTGAAACGCTCCGCATCATGGCGTATGCGTTCACGAACCGCCTTTTCTCCGCGGGGAGCACGACGGCGAAGATTGCCGTAAAGGTGCCTGCACGGTGGCGTGGGCGCGAGGTGGCCGTGACGCGGCGGCGGATCGACGACGACGCCAACTGGTTCGACGAATGGCGCAAGGAGCGCAATCGGCGCGGCATCGGCGACGAACGCTTCAGCTGGTCGCCTGACGATCCCGCGCCGTGCCATGCCCATGGCCTGCTGTCATCAGCGGACAAGGATCTTTTCAGGGGGAAAATCGAGCCGAAGCTGCGCGACTGCGCCAGGGTGAAGCCCATGTCGTGGAAGGAGCGGCTGGATGCGGACGGAACGCTTTCGCTCGTTTGCGAACTGGCCGACAACTCCGTCGTGTTCTTTGACGTCGGCATCTCGCCGGCTTCGGAGTAGACTTTGGAGACACGAAGGGTTTAGCCCACACCTCGCTTTTGCGCCATCCGCCGCGCAAGTCCACGCCATTATTCCCTTGCCCGCACACTTATTACTGGCCCCTGACCCCTGTCTGCTAACTCCCTCACTCCTCCACTCCCTCACTCCTCCACTCCCATACTCATTACCCATTACTCATCACTCATCACTCATCTCTCATCACTCATTACTCATCACGGTACGAGCAAACTACCAAACCACCCAACCATCGCACTACCTAAACTAAATATGATATAATACGCGGCAGATGAAACAAGCACTCATAGACAGCCGCGCTCTTCGTCGCGATAGCATAGAAGGGGTCGTGCCGCTATGACAGGGAATGCCTACTGTGGTAATCTACTGTGGCAACGAGGTCTGACCCTGTTGGCTCACGCGCAAGCCTGTAACCAGTAAGACTGAAAGGAACAAGCAAATGAACATTGTGATTCTTCAGGGTTCGCCGAGGGCGAATGGAAACACCGCCTGGATGGCGGAGGAGTATCGCAAGGCAGCAGAAGCCGCCGGCCACGCTTCTCGCTTCCTCGTATTCGCCCGGCGTGTACGACGGCGCAATCGGCGAGTATCGCGGCATCATCGGCTATTGGGGAGTTGAGGACACTGGCATCGTCACGGCCAAGATCGACGAGCAGAAGACCGACGCCACCCGCGCCAAGATTCTCGAACTCGTCAAGAAGCTTTAACGCTGATGGGCGAGTGAAATAAAACAACAAGACCAGAAGGGAATGAAGAGCGGGCTGAGACGGGCCTCGAAATCGACAACATCGAGAAAGGGCCCTCCAACGAAGGAGAAAGGGAGCAGTCATGATGGACTTCAACTATTGGGCGCCGACGTACTTCGCGTTCGGCAAGGGCAAGGAGGCGCAGACCGGCGAGCTGGTGCGGCGCTTCGGCGGACACAAGGCGCTGCTTCATTTCGGCGGCGGCAGCGCGGTTCGCAGCGGGCTCTTGGGCCGCATAAAGGAGTCGCTCGCCAAGGCCGGCGTGGAGTTTGTGGAGCTTGGCGGCGTTAAGCCGAATCCGCGCAGCTCGCTCGTCGAGGAGGGGATTCGCCTTGCGGTGGCGGAGGGCGTGGATTTTCTGCTCGCGGTCGGCGGCGGCAGCGTGATCGACTCCTCGAAGGGCATCGCCATCGGCGCGGCGAACGGCGGCGAGTGGCGAAAGTACTACGTTGGGCGCGAGGTCAAGGTGCGCCCCGCGATTCCGGCGGCTCTGCCTGTCGGCGTCGTGCTGACGATCGCGGCGGCCGGCAGCGAGGCTTCGACCAACAGCGTCGTCAACCTTGAGCCGGGGAACCTCAAGCGCGGCGCGGGCGGCGACGTGCTGCGGCCCAAGTTCGCGGTGATGAACCCCGAGCTGACGATGAGCCTTCCGGCCTACCAGACGGCATGCGGCATCACGGACATGTTCGCGCATCTTTGCGAGCGCTACTTCTCGCCGACCAGGGACGTTGCGCTTACGGACAACCTGTGCGAGGCGGTCATGCGCACCGTGGTCGAGGAGGGCGCAAAGGTGATGGCGAATCCGTCCGACTATCAGGCGCGGGCGAACATAATGTGGGCCGGAACCCTCGCTCACAACGACATCTGCGGCGCGGGGCGCGTGCAGGACTGGGCGAGCCACGGAATCGAGCACGAGCTTTCGGCGCTCTACGACTGCGCACACGGCGCGGGGCTCGCCGTGGTCATGCCGGCATGGATGGCTTTCGTGCACGATGCGGACGACGCGAGGTTCGCCCGCTTCGCGCGCAACGTCTTCGGCGTCGGCGTGGGCGAGAGCGACGAGAAGGCGGCGCTGGACGGCATCGCGGCATTCCGCGCATGGCTCAAGTCGCTCGGCATGCCGCTTACATTCGCGGAACTCGGCGCGAAGGAGGAGGACATACCGCTTCTCGTCAAGACGATGAACCTTTGCGGCAACACGCTTGGCGCATTCAAGCCTCTTGCCGAGGACGATGTCGCCGCCATATACCGCCTTTGCCTGTAACCATCGACAACCAGAAAGGAAAACGCAACATAAGCATAAATGTCGCGGCGGTCGCGGGGCGACGCGCCCTGACTCCCAGATTCTCACTCCGCGTCTCCGCAACTCCGCGTGAGTGAACTGCCGCACCATCAAACCACCTAACCACCCAACTACCTAACCAACTAACTAAAATTATGATATAATATGCGGCATGGAGAACTGCATGATAAGCTCTCGCCATTCGAACCTTGCCAAGGTGCCGTGCGATACCTTTGGGGACTGTGCTAATTGCGTCGGGAAGGAGCGGCCATGGATAATTTCATGATCGCCATCGCGGCGCTGATTTGCGTAGCGCTGCTGCCCATCGCCATAACGAGGCTTTTTCGCAACCGCATTTCGATTGGCTGGGCGATTGTCATTGCCATCAATGTTGCGCTGATTGCCGGCATCACCTGCTATTTGAAGTTTGCCAGTTGGAAAACGGACCAGAGCATGCATATTCGTTGGAACGTCCAGTGGTTTTCAGACCAATACAATCGAATCGACAAACTCGGCAATGAAGACCTGCTCCGGGATTATGTAACGAACTTCTGCGACAACGCCTGCATATTGCTGAACTTGGACTGCAAGACGGCTCCAAGCACTTCGAATCTCGTCGAGCGATATTACCTCGACTGGGAAGATCGCATCGACAGAGCCGAAAGCGCCGCGTCTGCATCTGAAAGCAGTTGTCAGAATGGCGCATTGCAATCGTCTTCGTCAGAGGCAAGATAAAGAAGGGGCTTTCTCGTGAAAACCAATTTCGATGAATTTAGGAAGTGGCGCCATTATCAAGTGGCCTCTGCAATAGTGCTGTTGGTTTTGGTTGTCACTGGTGTTATTTCGTCTGTATTTTCCGGTTTTAATCGATCTAGCAGCAGGAATATTTGCATAGTCGCATTTATTATGTCAATAATGACTTTAAAGGCAGTTGGATATTCGCGCTGTCCGCATTGTGGAAAGAGTGTCATGTCAAAATGGACTGGACGCGACGCTGCTGGGCGCAATTGCGCCAAGCGAATTGAAGAACGACTGCCAATTAGTTGCTTTCACTGCGGAACGGAAATTGCTACGGACTAAAGACCTAGTGCAACTGAAATACAAACGCAATCCCCCTGGGGTCTGTCCCCAAGTTTCTAGAAACTCCTCCGCTATTTGACCAACGCACCGCTACCAATTAAACCTAGGGGGGCGCATCCCCTTGTATTCAGAAAATGTCTTCAAATCATTTAAATCCATGATGCTTATCTTACAGCGCCTTTCCGCTTCTTCAACGTCTTTGGGCCAAGATACACTTGCATCATGGGAATTAATGTTGTCTATGCAAAACATCTTAATACTTCCATTGTCAATGCAGCTGCCGACAATGACATTGCCTCCACAAACCTGCAATTCGACATCTCCCCTCACAAGTACCCGACCATTGTTTTCAAGCACGGTCGTGCAAAGATCATTGCGATCTATCCGCCAGACTATCTCCCCAATTACAATATCAGAGAAATAACGATGCCTTCCATATAGATGTATGGAAATCAGCGTCGCTATCGCTGCAGCGACAATCCAAAATGTCTTTTGGCGGCACATCGCAATTCCTCCCTGCCCAATTCTACCTGTCCAATTTAGTTAGGTAGTGCGGTGGTTAAAAGGGCCAGACCCTTCTGTATATGCTTTATGCAAGCATGTTCCGTATGCATGCCATCACGACGAATAGCGCGGCAATCTATGCGTACTTGTTTCATCTGCCGCGTATTATATCATATTTAGTTAGATAGTGCGATGGTTAGGTGTTTTGGTAGTTTGCTCGTACCGTGATGAGAAATGAGTGATGAGTGATGAGTATGGGAGTGGGGGAGTGGAGAAGTGATGAGTGGCCTTGCTGAAATGGACCTCAATTAGCAATCACAACTTGATGCGAAGGAACGAATCATAATGAGGAAGCGCGGAAGAGGGCTGCGCGTCGAGCGGAGCGACACGGCGAGTCGCGGTTCGGCGATTGCGCGTCGCGGCACTTGCAACATCGGTTAATCCCCGCGAAGCGTCTTCCCTGCCGTAGGGCGGGAGCGGAGGGTGGCGCACGAGAGGGCTTTCGCTGGTCCGGCGGAATTTTGACCTAAGAGAGCACAGGCGAGCGCTCAGCGCGAGCGTCAAAATTCTGCCGGGGGGACCGGCGAAACCCGGGTCGGGCGAGCAGCCCTCCGCGACCGCCCGCAGGCAACCTCGGTTGCCCTTTACGTGAGCGCACGTTCGGAAGGCAGGGAAGGCTTGGACGGCAAGAAGGCGACTTGGGTTCAACTGCGATTTTTAGGATAAAGCCTCACGCGGAGAATGGTTTCTGCGACGATAATATGATACAATACGCGGCATGGACGGTTTCTCGCAGGACGATCTTGCCGCCGCCTTTCCCCAAAAACCGACGAGGAGGCATATATGAAAACGACAGTTGCTGCAGTCATGATTTCGGCAATGCTGGGCGCATTTGCCGTTGAAGGCCCGTGTAAGGACGAATCCTGTTCGTTGCCTGTGCAGGGCGAAGCCACGTATTCCGTCATGTCGCCCGTGCCGGAAACCGCGATTAAGCCGATTGCCGTTGCGCCGCGCCTCAACTCGCTGGACGGCAAGACGGTAGCGCTTGTCGGCGGGAGCTTCATGGCGAACGTCACGCACCCGGAGCTTAAGCGCCTCATTCTCGCCGAGTTTCCGACGGCGAAGGTGTACGTGCTGAGCGAGATCGGCTCTGCCGGGCCGTGGCCGCGCCCGGGCGTGGTGCGGCGCGAGAAAGACGAGTTTCAGCGCAAGCTCAAGGAGTTCAAGGTCGATGCCGTCGTCTCCGGCAACGGCGGCTGCGGGCTTTGCACGCCGAAGGAGACTGGCTCCTGCATCGCGGCGGAGGCGCTCGGCATTCCGTCCGTGATGATCGCCGCGCCTGGATTCGTCAAGCAGGCGAAGAGCGCGGCGGCGGTTGCGGGGCTTTCCGCACTTTGCGTAGCGGAATACCCCGGCGCGTTCGCGAGCCACACGCGGGAGGAATTGCTGGCGAACACGCGGAAGGCGCTATGGCCGCAGGTCAAGGCAGGGCTGCTGGGCGAGAGCCGCGCGACACGAGACGTGGAGGGTTCGCGTCTTGCGCCAAATGCCCTACGACAGAATGGCGAGCCATTCATTACCGGCACCTTCGCGGAGATACAGCGCATCTTCCTCGACTCCGGCTGGACGGACGGGCTTCCTGTCGTGCCGCCTACTGAAGACGCCGTCGCGGAGTTCCTGCGGTTCACAGACTTGCCTCCTGAGAGCTCCCTTGGCGCGATTCCGCCTGCTGGGCGAGAGGTGAAGGTGCGGCATGTCGCGGCGAACGGCGTAATGGCGGGTTGTCCGCCGGAGTTCATGCCGTTTCTCCTGGCGTTTGTGGAGGCGATGAAGGCAGGCGACTTCCGGCGCCCTCTTTCGTCGACGCATGCATGGACGCCGTACTGCTGGCTGAACGGGCCGGTGGCGCGGCAGCTCGGCTTTGACTGCGGGCAGGGCGAGATCAGCGAGCGGAAGAACGCCGTCCTCGGGCGTTTCATCAACCTCGCAATGCTGAATCTCGGCGGCTACCGCGTGAAGGAAAACAGGATGGGCACGTTCGGGTATCTGATGCCCTGGTGCCTTGTGGAAGACGAAGCCGCCGCGCGCAGCGTCGGCTGGAAGCCCTGGCACGTGCAGAAGGGGCATTCCATCGACGATTCCACCCTCACCGCGGCATCTGCGATAAACTGGGGCAACAACCTTGTTCCGGCGACAGCAGACGCCGAGCGCATCAAGGACATGGTTGCGTGGGACGCGGTGGAGAAGTCGCAGATGGCGGTTGCGAGCGGGATGCCCTGCACTTGCCGCGTCTTTCTGCTGACGGAGGGAGTTGCGCGAAACCTGGCGCGCACATACCGGACGAAGGACGACTTTTGCCGCGCAGTCGAGGAGGCGGCCAGGATTCCGCTTGCGGCGAGGGCGTTTGCAAACTACTGGGGGAATCCCGGAAGCGCATTCAGCCCGGGCAGGTATTCGCTGCAAATGCACGAGCGGCGCATCGCCTCGGCCGAGGGCGCACGCGAGACGCGCACGCCCCCGTGGCTTGCCTGGACCGGCAGGGAGCGAATCGAGACGGTGCCTGCGATGGCGGAAGGCAAGAGCGCGTTCCTTGTCACGGGCGACAGGTCGCGGAACAAGGAAATGTGCCTGCCGGGAGGAGGGTTTGCGACGGTCAAGGTGAGACTCCCCAGGGAATGGGACAAGCTGATGGCCGAGCGCGGATACGAACCGCTTGCCAAATTCCGCATTAGGTGATTTTTCACGCTGGCACTACGCATGCACGGAGATCGATAGGCAGGGGGCTGTGGTTGACTTTGCCGCGGTGTTTTAGGTATAATGCGCAGGAACTTCGTGTAACGGATAGGGAGACGGCAATGGGTGACGACAAGAGGGGGAAGACGGGATGCGGGAAGGTCATCGGCTACGCGGCGCTTGGGCTTGCCGTGCTTGTGGCGATCTTCGGGCCGTCTGATTCCGAGAAAAGGGAAGTCGCCGAGAAGGTCGCCGAGAAGGTCGTCGACGTCGCACAGGGCGGGACGAACGACTGCTCGTCCCTCCATCACTGGGAACGGACACCGCCGCCCGGAATCCGCTATGTGCCGGCCGACACGAACGTAGTGTCGGTCGAGGAGGCCATTGCCGAGCTCAACGAGCTCGTCGGCCTTGCGCCAGTCAAGGAAGAGGTCGCGCGGTTTACGTCGTTTGTGCGCGTTTCGCAGCAGCGCGCGGCGGCGGGGCTCAAGGTCGCGCCGATTTCCTACCATATGGTCTTCACGGGCAATCCCGGCACGGGCAAGACCACGGTGGCGCGGATCATGGCCAAGATATACCGCGCGCTTGGCGTCGTCAGGAACGGCCATCTCGTCGAGTGCGACCGTGGCGGGCTCGTCGCGGGCTATACCGGCCAGACCGCCATCAAGACCGGCAAGGTAATAGACTTCGCCCTGGACGGCGTGCTTTTCGTGGACGAGGCGTATTCGCTCGTGAACGGCCCCCAGGACAGCTTCGGAGACGAGGCGATATCGACGCTCCTGAAGCGCATGGAGGACGACCGCGACAGACTGGTGGTGATCGTTGCCGGGTACACCCACGAGATGAAGCGCTTTATCGACGCGAATTCCGGCCTTGCCTCCCGCTTCAGCCACTACGTGGAGTTTCCAGACTACACGGTGAGGGAGCTTGGCGAGATATTCCGCAGGAACGCGAAGAAGTCGGAATACGTCCTCTCGGCAGATGTCGAGAAGCATCTTGACGCGTACATCTCGATCCTCACGGCCAAGCGCGACAGGAAGTTCGGCAATGGCCGCTGGGTGAGGAACCTGTTCGAGCAGGCGGTCTCGCGGCAGGCCGTCCGCATCGCCGACCTCAAGGAGCCATCGAAGGAGGCTCTTATGACGCTCACTATGAAGGACGTGGGCATAAAGCTCAAGGATCCCGACGCCTCGGACGAGGACTGAGGCCTGGTTTTGCTTGCATTTTTCGTGGAAATGTGATTTAATACATTGCAAATATATGTCGCAACGTGCGATAACGGCTCTTTAGATGGAACGGACAGTCATAGATGGCCGAGATACTGGCGCAAGGCAGCCTGGAAAGTCAACGATAAAGACTGGGCTGTTGCCAAAGCTTCTGATTGCGATTGCGCTTGGCGCGGCGACGGGGCTCGTCTCGCCGGACTGGGTCATGCGGGCGCTCAACTGCTTTCGCGATTCGTTCGGGCAGTTCATCAAGTTCTTCGTTCCGTTCATCATAATAGGCCTCGTCACGCCCGCGATATCGGATACCGGCCGCGCCGCCGGGCGAACGCTTCTCGTCACGATGGGTATAGCCTACGCCTCTACGCTCTTCGCCGGGTATTTCGCATACGGCGTTTCGTGCGGCGTATTTCCGGCGATCATGTCGGGCGGGCTCCAGGATGCCGCATCGCGGTCGTTCCCCGCCTACTTCGCAGTCAAGATACCGCCGCTCATGGACGTCACGACTGCGCTTGCAGCGTCGTTCCTCGTCGGCCTCGGCATTGTTTCCACAAAGGCAGAGACGCTTGATCGCGCTGCACATGAACTTCGAGACATTGTCTCCCTTGCAATCGCCAAGGTGTTCGTGCCGCTTCTGCCGTTCTACATCATGGCGACTATGGCGGACCTTACCGGCAGCGGCAGGCTCATGGTTGTCGGCGGCGGGTGCCTCAAGATAATGGGTGTAGCGATTGCGGCCACGACGGCAGTGCTGGTGGTGCAGTTTTCCGTCGCGGGCGCGGTTGCGCGGCGGAACCCCCTCAAGGCACTCTGGACGATGCTGCCTGCATATCTCGTGGGCTTGGGCTGCTGTTCGTCGGCGGCGACAATCCCGTATACGCTCGCGCAGACGCGCAAGAACGGCGTTTCCGAGGAGACGGCCGAGCTGGTGGTTCCGCTTTGCGCCAACGTGCATCTCGCAGGCTCGATGGCGAACATGGTCGTGTATGCGGCGGGCCTTGCCGTTCTTGCCGGCGAGCCGCTGTCATTTGGCGCCTTTACCGAGTACATCCTCATGGTCAGCGTAACCGCCGTCGCCTCGCCGGGCGTCCCCGGCGGAGTGGTGCTTGCCTGCGCTTCGGTGGCGGAGGCCGCGCTTGGCTTTTCACCCGAGCGCTACGCCATCATGATAGCCATCTACATGGCGCTTGACGGCATGGGCACGGCCTGCAACCTGACTGGCGACGGGGCGATCGCGATTATCGTCGACAGGTTTCGGAAATCCTTGGGGACAGACCCCGGTTGTCGCGTAGATAGTTAATTGTTTTGCATTGATTTGCGCTAATAATTGAATTTGGCTAATTGGGGGACAGACCCCAGGGCCAATTGGGGACAGACCCCAGATGTTTCAGGAAGATTGATTTCAGTCACAAAGGACAGGAGAAGCAGGAGCCCCTATTTTAGTTAGGAGGCTAGATGGTTTTCACTTCACGAATGGGCTGTTGCGCCGGTTGCAGGTCGCGGCCTGACGGAATTTGGTATAATACGCATTGGAACTTACAGGAGATGACACAATGAGCAATCTTTACAAGAGCAGCGACGAGAAAGTGGTCGCAGGCGTTTGCGCAGGGCTTGCCCGCAGGTTTGACCTGAACGTTACGGGCTTGCGCTGGGTAGTTGCGCTTGTGACGCTTTTTTCCGGGCTGCCGCTTTTGGCGTACGCAATTCTCTGGACGGTGCTGAAGGAGCGGCCTACCAAGGGCGTCATCGACGTATAGCATGAAGATCCTCTTTGTCTGCCACGGGAACATCTGCCGCAGTCCGATGGCGGAGTTCGTCATGAAGGACTTGCTGGCGAAGGCCGGGCGAGACGATGTCGCCGTCGAATCCGCCGCGCTGCACACCGACGAGATCGGCAGCGATACGCACTACGGGACGAAGCGCGAACTGACGCGGCACGGCATTCCGTTTGCGCCGCGTCGCGCGTGGCTCCTTACCGCCGACAGGGTTTCGGAGTACGATCTTGTGATTGGCATGGATGGCGCGAACATGCGGGATTTGCGCAGGCTTGCGGGGGAGGGGGCGAAGTTTCGCAAGCTCATGGAGTTTGCGGGGAGCGAGCGTGATGTGGCCGACCCGTGGTACACGGGTGATTTTGAGGCGACGTACGCGGATGTGGTTGATGGCTGCACCGCGCTGCTTGCGAAGCTTCCGTAGCCGTTCCTTGAGGATGTTCACTTTCCCATGGGTCGTGAACCCCCTCAAGGGGCCGCTACGCGTCTCCGCGTGAGCAGACCACCCACCCACTTAACCTAAAAATCGTAGTAGAACCCTTATTTGCATTTTGCCGCCCAAGCCTCCTTCACCTTGCCTACCAAGCCTTCCTTGCCTTTCCAACGTGCGCTCACGTAAAGGTAGCCGCCGAACGGAGTGAGGGCCGAGCGAAGCGAGGGGATAGCCGAGGGCGAAGCCCGAGTGCCGAGCAACCGTGCTCCCTTGCCTCTTTGGGCGAAGCGCGCGCTCCGGGGCCTTCGGGCCGACCTGCTCGCCCGACCCGCATTTCGCCGGTCCCCCCGACAGAATTTTGACGCTCGTGCTTAGCACTCGCCTGTGCTATTGGGGGTCAAAATTCCATCGGACCAGCGAAAT
>JAEEGL010483473.1_pt1 | contig 18265 bp, 20 predicted proteins | sample 9134231 | NCBI WGS metagenome assembly JAEEGL01 (sample SAMN16246548, study PRJNA631951) | gut metagenome | biome: gut microbiome; feature: rumen; material: fiber-attached | host: Bos | place: Iran: Karaj | collected 2018-10 | reverse complement strand
TACATTCTATATAACATACTTGCCCAATCACAAGATTCTGTTCCTCCTGCTCCAGGATGGATTTCTAAAATACAATCATTCTTATCATATGGTCCATTTAACATTAATAGAAAACTAAATTCTTCTATTTCTTTTTCTATTTTTTGAATTGTTTCCTCTACTTCTTGGTATAGGGAAGAATCTTCTTCTGTTTCTAATAATTCCAGTACATCTATATTTGCCTTGATTTCTTTTTCTATGGATTCTACATGGTTTACTTGTTCTTTTAAATCATTTAATGTCTTTAGTAAATCTTCTGCTTTTTCTCTATTATTCCAAAAAGATAAGTCTTCTGTTTCTTTTTGAAGAGTTTTTATTTGTTCTTTCTTAGATGATAAGTCAAAGTGACCTCCCAATATTTGTAATAGCTTTTAAACATTCTTCTAAACGATTTTTTAATTCTTTTGTTTCCATTATGATCACCTTTTTCTTATCAAAATTTTATCATACTTTTCCTTTTTATACAAACCAAAAGGAGCCTACTTTTTGGCTCCTTTTATTTTTTTATTTAGAGTATTTAATCCAATTCCTATTCCATAACTTCCACCGATAATGATAAATCCCCATAAAATTGTTGCAAAGACACTTTGTTCTTTTACTCTTAGGAATGGATATGGTCCTACTATTAAATCATTTAAATTTAAAATGATTAAGACGACTGCATATAATGCAGTAAACAAGAATCCTAGATATTTCTTCTTACTTTGTTCTTCAAAACAGATATAAGAAATAATACTAATAATCGGACCTAAGAAATGGAATATCCATGTTTCATTTTGAATAAACATAAAGTAAAAATTAAATTGAACCATTGGGGTTAAAATAAATAATACTACTAAGAATGTTACTGTTAGACAACATGTTGATATAAATCTTAAATCTGCTATCCATTCTTTTTTCTCTTTATTGAATATTACAAATAAAATGGAAGTAATTAAAGCAAGTAAATTACTATCCATTGTGTAATATTCTAATGACAATGTATGCATTCTAAGACCATATAATATAAAACCAATACATTCTAAAGCAATGATGATCCAATTACAGATTAATGCTTTCTTTTTCATCATAATCACCTTATATTTCTATATGATTTCCAGCTTGTTTTTCCTCTGCAAGTACTCTTCTTTTTTCTAATAATTTGTCAATTAATACTTCAAAATCCATAGCAGTTTTTACTCCTGCAATATCCATTAATAGTGACATACAATCTTCTTTTATCTTTTTAAATATTCTTTGTTCATAGAATTCTTGCTCTTCCATAATGTTATTTTGAGATATTCTAAAGTATTTGTGATTTATTAATACTGTAAATATTCTCTCTATAAATTCTTCTCCATATAATTCATAAAAACCATAGAATAACGTAGAGAGATCTTTTACATCTTTTTCATACTTCATTTTGTAATCATCATTTGCTTTATTATTCAGTATTTTTGTTCCAATAAAAATCATTTCTGTCATTTTAAAAGCTAATAATTCTGGAGGAGCTGTTACTAGTAATTCTCCTTCATCTGTTTTAACCTTCACTACAGAATGGGTCGTAATATCACGATCTCCTTCTAAGGCATCAATATACATTGATCCACAAAAAGTAGGACGCCATGAATTTAATTCCATAACATCTTCCACGTTTTTAACAACATTTGGAATACTTGGTCTATTTTCAATTGATGCTCCATAGAATAGATTTCCATTTACATTAACAACATCTACATCTATTCCTAATTTTCTAGAAAATGTTTGTATTTTAGCCCTTTGTTCATCTGTTATTTTCTTTGGTTCTTTTTCTCCTATAATATGATTGTCTTTGTCTAGTTCTAATTCAACTATTTCTTCTGCATTTCCTAATATCATGGAAGCTAAAGACCCAGAAATGTAATATTGAAGAGAACCATCTTTTATTTGTGGACTAATTCTGTCATAATATAATCCCAATCGTTTTGCAATTTCTATTTTTTTGTCCACTAAAACACACCTCTTTCTATTTTCAGTATATCATACTCTAAATATTTCCACTATATTTATACAATTTCTTTACAATTGGAGAGTAATCAATTTTTGATAAATCTACTTCCTTTTCTTCTGCAAGTTGTTTGGTTAAATACATTGCTTGTACTAACATTTGATAATCATCTTGAATAGAGTCTTCAAATAAAGAATCTATTGTAATGACTCTTTTTCCACTTTGTTTTAATTCTTCTATTAGTAGTTTATCAAAATCTGTATTTCGATTTAAATAAATACAAGTAGATGGAGTATGATAACCAAATGTAGTTCTTCCATGACAGAATGAGTATTTATCATGAACAATTGGTATTCCAATACTAGATTCTACTAAAGTAGATTCTAGATATTTTGCTGTTGTAGAAGTATCTTTTCCAGTAAATATTTCATAGATTGGACCAGTCTTTTCTACTGAAAACCTTTTTTCTTCAATCGTATCTAGATAATCTTTTTTTCCATCTCTATAGTAGTTCATTAAAATACTAATCGGAATTAGAGTTGCTCCTAGAGAAATAAAACTTCTTTCTTTATCAATTGTTGTTTGATATTGCAAATATGTTACATCAGGATTATCAAAAGAATTATTGGATAATAAATACTTTTTTAATTCATTCTGAAATGATAATTCTACTCCATAATTATTTCCACTATAACTACAAGCAATTACATTTCTGTATCCATCTACATTTTCATATAAAAAATCTCTCGGTTCTTTATTAGTTGTAATGATTCCATTCTTTTGATTGATACATCTTGATGCAAATTCACTTACTACACTGGATCCTCCTACTCCACTCATAATAGTAGGTTTTTCTAAGTCTTTTAACTCCTTTCTGATTCTTTCTAAATCACTATGATTTAGAGAATCTATTACTCTGTCTTTTAAGTAAGCAAAATTGATTTTCATGTTTTTCTCCATAAAAAATCCTCCTTTCAAGTACAATGTACCTGAAAAGGAGGAAATATTTTGTCTACTCATATTTTTCTTCTAACAATTCATAATTTATAATTCTTTTTAATTCAAAATGACGAATATCTTGTTTTCTTTCACAGAATGCTGCACAATACCAACCATCTTGAAATAAGAATAATTCTATTGGGTCAATAACTCTTTCATTTTCCCCTTTTCCATAAGAATAGTAAAGTATTTTTACTTTTCTTTTTTCTTTAATCGCTCTTGTTAGAACATTATATTTCTTTCCTAATTCATCTTTTATTTTTACTTCTTCTAATCTTTCTTTATTACTACTATATATTCCTTTTACTTTTTCTAGCAATACTTTTAACTGTTCTCTTTTTTCTGAAGAATTTTCATGATTAATATATTCTTCTAATAATTTGATTTCTTTTTGATTAAATTTTCTTTGAGGTAGTTTTACTGGTTGACTTAAAACATATCCTCCATAAGGACCCATAATCGTATCTATAAAGATTCCTGCTTTCTCTAGATCTTCTTTATAGATTCTTATCATTCTTTCTGATACTTCTAATTTATCTGATAGTTCTTTAATACTATACTTTTTACCGGATTGAAGTAATTCTAACATCGTTATTGTATTGGATATCTTAGACATAAAATCATCTACCTTAAATTACTTATTTTGTTTTTAATTTTCATTTTTTTTAATATAAATAGAGAATATATCTTGATTTCCTAATGTATCATGACCAGAATAATCTCTAATTAATTCAAACCCACTTTTTTCATAACAACGACAGGCTCTTTTATTTCTCTTACAAGGTCTTACCATTATCTTTTTCGTTTTTGTTTTCTCAAAGATAAATTGATTAATCTTTTCACATACTTCTGTTCCAATTCCTTTATCAATACAATCTTCTTCTCCAATTAGAACATCATATTCATACATATCAGGATCTGTATCGGGATAGAATTGGAAATATCCAATTCTTTTTCCTTCATAAACAATGTAAAATAACTGTTCTTTTCCTTCTCTTAGTTTTCTATCATATTTTTCTTTGATTTCTTGTGGAGATAGAGAGCGTTGCTCAAACCATTCTACTACAAATGGTTGATCACTCCATTTATGAAGTAATTCATAATCGATACTTTTTTCATCTAGTTTTTGAAACTCTATTTTATTCATTTTCTCCTCTTTTATTCATTTCCATATTTTTTTCGACTCTTCTTCTAATCTTTTGAAATTCTTTAATTAATTCCTCTACTTCTTTAGAATTGGTCATTTGCATTCTATATACTACTTCTGATAATAATTCTTCATATCTTTTTTTTGTATCTTCATTTCCTAGTAAATATTCTCTTGTTCTTTCTTGTGCACCTTCATATTGTGGAACTTCTCCATAAAACTGTTCTGATGTAAAATCTAATCTATTTCCATCTATTTCATTAAAGTAATGACTTCCTGTTGATGCCATACATCTCATGATTTTACCACCATATATATCATTTACAATTAATGCAGTAATTGCACATTGTCCTAAGGATGGATTATCAATACTCCATTCTTTTCTTAATCCTGGAGAACAAGTTTCTCTTTTCCATGATTTTTGTAATACTTTTTTTAAATTCTTAATATCCATAGAACCCTCCTGTTTTTTTATTATAGCACAACAAAAAGCTCTATGATAGAGCTTTATGTCTTTCTACTTCAAACCTTTCTAGAAGAACATCTTCTTCTTCCGCAATACCTGCTTTTCTTTTAGCAATACTAATTTGTTCCTCTACTGTATTAATACCTTCTAAATCTGGTAATAATAATCCTCTTCTATATCCATTTCTTACAATAACACCATATCTTTTTGGATCTAGTTCTTGTTTTGAATTTATCTTTTCTGGAGTTGTTAGAACATCTACATTAATTTCTAACTCATCAAGTTCAATTTCCTCTATTGGTGGAAATCTAGGATCTTGTGTTGCTGCTGCTATAGCATTTTCTACGATTTCTTTTGCTACACAACTTTGTACTGGTAAGAATGTACCAATACATCCTCTTAATTCTCCTCCTTCATGAATTGAAACAAATACTCCTCTTTGTTCTTCTGCTAGTTCTCTAGGAAGATTATTAGGAAGAGCGATTCTTCTATGTGTTTTGATATAACAATTGATAGCTTCTCTTGCAATTGTCACATATAAATCTTCTAACGGATAGTAAGTCCATACTCCATATCCTACACCTGTTACATCTTCATGAGATAGGAATGTTGGTGTTAAAAAGGTATTTCCCCAAGCTCCTCCCATAATGGTAAAGGATGGATGTCCACATTCAGCTGCATCTTCCAATAGTTGCTGATTATAATCTAATAATTCTCTAAAATTAGCAGCAGTCATTGTTTTTAAGATTTTTCTTTCATATTCGGATCCTTCTTTTGCATATCCATATGGTCCATATTCTTGTAGTTTATGAGATAAATCTCCACTTGCGATAAATACCGCTCTTCTATTTAGATTATTTACTGCTTGATTAATGATTTCCCCTAAATGATAATGATTTTCTAGAGATAATCCAGATAATCCTACTACTATGATTTTATAATTAGAAAGATATTTTCTAATAAAATATAGGGGAACCATTGTTCCATGATCCAATTCTATTTCTTTTGAAATGGTTCCTGCTGGAAATGATTCTTCATAAAATAATCTTTCTATTTCTTTTACTAATTCTTCATCTATTTTCTCTTCAAACACTACATTAGGTGCATGAAAAGATGCAAAAGATCCTTTCATCGTAGGAGTAGATGATAAAAAGAAATAATCTTTAAAAGCTATCGTATGTGGAGATGAAATAATAATGGTTTCTGGTTTTATCTTTTCTATTTCATGTGCTACTCTCTCATAAGATTCAATTGTCTTCTTTATTTGATTTTCTGCTCCTCCTCCAACATCTGGAATGATTAGAGGTGGATGTGGAACAGCAAAACTTGCTAGTATTGGCATATTATCCCTCCTTTTTATCTACTTTGAAAAATAAATACATCTTCTATTCCGTCATTTTTCTTCTCATAATGATTGTTTGTATAATCTTTAATGGTATTTTCCCAAAAAGAATAAGCTACTCTATTATTTTCCATTGGTTGTACTTCCCAATCTCCTGGATATTTATCAAATATTTCAAAAGCTACTCTTTTTCCTATATGATTTCTTCTATATCTAGGAAGTATTAAAAATTCCGCAATACATTTTCCTTTTTCTAGGAATTTTAGATTTTCATTTACAAATACAAATCCTAAGTATTTATCTCCATCTTTAATAAAATAGGCATCTCTATCGGAATCTTTAAAGTAGGCATCAAACCATTTATATTCATAAATAATATCCTCGTTGATTTCATTATTTATATATTGAGATCCATCATATAAAGATAATTGTAGAAAACGATATAATTTATCTTTATCTTCTAGTTTTGCTTTTACAATTTGATAATTCATAATTACTCCTTATTGTTTTTCGTATACTTTTACATCTTTTTTATAAGGCCAACTTGAGATAATATTATCGATTGGATCAAATGGATTCCACAAAATACTATCTTTATTTAATACTTTTAATGGTTTTTCTAATTGATAAGCTGCACCTAAATCAAAGACACTTCCTGTACTTGATTGGTCATAATACAAATCTATTTCTTCTGATGTTGCTACTGCTTCTTCATTCTTCTTGCAAATGGTATATCCTCCAAATAAATCTTCTTGTCTTGTGTGAAGATGTGGAGCATGAATTTGATATCCATCGCTTTCTTTTTGTCTTGCGAAATCTTCTATCCATTTTCTTTGTTCTGGAGTTGCGTTTCTTACAGGACAAATTAAAAATATTTTCTTAGAAGTTGGCTGATTCTTTATTTCACTTAACCCAACTCCTAATCTTTTGATATTTTCAATTCTCTCATCCATTTCTGTTCTAACATTAGAATAATCTTTATTTGGAAAAGAATTGTCTCCTATTTTAGACCAAACATAAGGCATTATGGAAAAAGATTTGGTAGTTGCTGTTAAATCTAATTCATTTTCATTTAATATTTTAATAGGAATTCCTTTTACAAATAACATTCCTAGTACAAATAAACACATTTTATTAGTAGGTTGTAGTACTAATTCTGCTTCACTGCATAATTCTAAACTTTGCTTTAATTCTTGTATATTAATATTTTGATAATTTTCAAATCTTAATTTCATATGAACCCTCCTAATTCTATTTTACCATAAAAAAGATTGCTTTTTTAGCAATCTTTTAATAACGTGTTTCAATAATTAAGATAATCACTAATGTGATATAGATTAGTAAGCATAATGCTGTTCCAACAATACCAGTAATTAATCCTGCAATTCCTAATTTCTTATTATCCTTCTTATAAGATCTAGCTCCTAATACAATAGCAGTAATTCCTGTTGGTAGGGAAATATACCAAAAGAAGGTAGTTAGTACTGAGATAATTCCTAATACTAAGGATACTATATGAGATAATACTCTATTTTCTTCTTTATTTTTCATTTTTCTTTTCTCCTTTATCACTTATTCTTATATTACTAATTTCATTTAATTCTTTTAAATCATTTACTTTAATTTCATCTTCTGAAACTGTATATAGATTATCATCGATATATAGTCCTCTTAGTAGTTTAGAATTATTACCATAATAGTAATATTTTTCTTTATCTTTGTTATGAGTAATTACTCCTCTAAGATTAAATCCATCTAGATTTACTTTATATATGAAGTATCCTTCAGCTATATAATCTCTTGGATTTCTTGTAAGGCCTTCTTCTTCATCTTCATATGTTTCCACATCTTCTATTAAATACTCTTCACCATAGTGATTTACTGGAATAGCAAGTAATTCTTTTTCTTTAGAGAATAGTAATGCTTTTGGATTTGTTAGAATAGCAGAGGATGTTCTACTATCTCCTATTGTTGTATGATCTATTTCTATTGGATTTGTGATATCTGATACATCAAATAAGCTCATCTTCATTCCTGTAATAGTAGCCCATTCTGATATAACATGTCCATTTTCATCTCTATCAATAATTTCATCAGAATCCATACCAATTCCAATTAAATGAGTCTCATCATAAGGATGTAGATAAGTACTATATCCAGGAATCTTTAATTCTCCCATTACTTCTGGTTCTTTTGGATTACTTAAATCTACTACAAATAATGGATCTGTATTACGATAAGTAACTAAGTATGCTTTATCTCCCATAAAACGAGATGCATACATTCTTTCTCCTTCAGCAACAGAATCTGTTTCTCCAATTAATTTTAAATTTTCATCTAGAATGGCTATTCTAGTTCCATCATCTGTTTCTAAAGCAATTCTAATATTTTTATCTTTTTCATCTAAAGAATACTGATTTATTATTCTACCTTTTACTTTATTATGAGATTTTAAATCTACTCCTTTTTTCTCATCAATCTTAAATTTATAGATTTCTGTAAAAGAATCATAATCATATTCTACAGAATCAAATATTCCAAATATACCTTTCCATCCAAAGATAGATTTTAAACTAATATCTCCGTCATAATTATATCTAGTATTTAATAAGTAAATATTATCTTTTGATACATAAGAATTGGAAATATCCATTAAATAAGAATTTAATCTGATATCTTTTATATCATTTAAATCTACTTCTGCGATTAATGTTTGCGTTCTTGTTGGATTCTTTTTTAAATATTTAATATGATTTAATGGAATTTCTTTTGATTTATTATCTTCTACATATTTTCTAACGATCTTATCGTTTGCTTCTCTTAAATATCCTTTTGAGAAGATATATAATTTTCCATCAATACATCTTGTTGTGAAATATGGTTCTTTTAATTCAAAACTCTTTAAAAGTTTTGGATTCTTTTTATCATCGATATTATAGATTCTTACATTTGTATTTTGTTCATTACGATTTATAGATACATCTGCTGAAATGACTACTAATTTGTTTTCATATAATAGTAAATCACTTGGAATAGCAGAATTTTGGATGGTTGATATAATTTCAATATTCTCTGGATTTTTTACATCTGTAATAATTACGTTATATCCAGATATTGAATAAATATAATCCCCATCTGTCTTAATGATATCTGCTTCATCTACTCCTTCTACTTGAATATTTGTTTTGGAATAGTCTTTTGCATCTCCAGCAGCATATGTTCCATCTTTTGTTGCTGCTTCATTAATTGCAACATCTTCTACATAACCCCATCCATAATCTTTTACATAGTAACGATCCTGTAAAAAGATACTAAATGGTAAAGTTGCCATTTTTTCCATAAAAGTCATATCTGTATATCTACTAGATTTATAAAATTGTAATAGTTGTTTTTCACTTTTAATTGTTTTGATTTCTTCTTTATCTTTATAGAATAGAAATCCAAATAACACTACTACAATACATATGACAATTAATAATATTGTATTATTCTTTTTCATATTTCCTCCTTCATTATTATTCTCTTTTATTATAGCACAAAAAATGACCTATATTAAGGTCATTTTTTTAAAATAATATGTTGTGGTACTCCATCTTTCATGAATTGTTTTACTTCTCCTTGAATTAATGGTCTTATGTAATCAATTAATTCTTGTTTTACAGAGTTCTTTTCTACATCAATCCACTCTAATGGAATTTTCTTTTCTACATTAGCAATCTTATGAATATCATCAAATACATCATATTTAATTTTATAAGTTTTTCCAGGAAGTCTTGTCATAATAACCATTTTTCCTGATTCTCCTCTATAAGCTAGTTCTGCTCCTAGTTTTCCACATTCAATTGCTTCTTCTAAATCTGTTTTAGATGCTAGATGAGCTGCTGCTCTTTGAAGAGTTGATAAAGTAATTGGTCTTGCTTTAATTCCTAATCTATCTCTTAAGATTCTTCCTAAGGCATCTGCACAACCAACTAATTCTTTATGGCCAAAAGAATCGGTTTGTAGGTTTGTATCTAATAATTCACAAACGAAACGTCTATCTTCTGTTCTAATTCCTTCTGATACCGCTATTACGATATTTGATTTTTTCTTTAGTAATTCTTCTACTTCTTTTACAAATTCATCAATATTAAATGCTACTTCTGGCAAGTAGATAGCATCTACTCCAGGACAAGTATCATCTTTTGCTAAAGCAGCTGATGCTGTTAACCATCCAGCATGTCTTCCCATGATTTCTACAATTGCTACTGTTTTTTTGGTATCTCCATAAACAGCATTATCACAAATAACTTCTTTGATTGTTGTTGCGATGTATTTACAAGCACTTCCAAAACCTGGACAGTGATCTGTAATTGGTAAATCATTATCAATTGTTTTTGGTACTCCAATAAAGTTTTGATGTTTCTTATGTTGCTTACCATAGTCTGATAATGCTTCTACTGTATCCATAGAATCATTTCCACCAATATAAATCATAGAATCAATTGCATGTTTATCTAAGATTTCAAATATCTTTTTATAGTAATCTTCATGTTCTTCTGCTTTTCCTAGTTTAAATCTACAACTACCTAAAAAACTTGAAGGGGTTCTTTTTAGTAATTCTAGATTATGTTCATCTTTAAAATAATCATCTAAGTCTATCATTTTATCTTCTAATAATCCTTCAATTCCATTAAGCATTCCATAGACTTTATCAAATCCTTGTTTTTTTGCTGATTCATATACTCCAGCTAAACTACCATTAATAACTGATGTTGGTCCTCCTGATTGTCCTACGATTAAACTCTTCATTTTATCACTCCATTCATTAAGATTATAAATGATTTTTTAGGAAAAATCTATTTCTTATTCATGAAATTTAAAAGATGTCTTAGCGACATCCTTTTTTCTTAATTAAATAGTTTCCCCATTGAGCAGTTGGCCTTTTCACAGAAGATGCTGTAGAGTTTTCACTGTACTCTACTATTTCAGCAGGAGGTTCTAGTTGTGCTAACATTCCTTCAAGAATTTCTCTTGTTACATTATTATAGTATTTTCCCTCTTGAACATATTCTTTATCTCCTAATTTAAAACTTGTATAGATTACACCATCGTCTTTTAGAGCAGTGATCATTTTTTGAAGAATATCTGGAAGGCTTTCTCTTTCTACATGCAAAATAGAAGAACAAGCCCAAATACCATCATATTTATCTCTTTCATTTAATTCATCAAACTTCATGCATTTTACTTCTTGTCCAATATACTCTGATGCCAAAGCAGCTAATCTTTCTGAACCATCGATAGCATCTACTGTATATCCATGCTCTAGAAAATACTTACTGTCTCTTCCTGATCCACATCCAAAATCTAGAATATATGCTTTATCTTTTACTAACATTAAAAATCTGTTGTAAGATTCACTCATATCTCCATTTCTTGTTTGTTCACAGTATTTTTCTGCATTGTCATTATAAAACTTTAATGTGTCATATTTTTCCATTAGAACCCTCCTATCATATGACTTTTTTTCTGTTTGAATCACGTCTACTAAAATATCGTGATCTTCAGAAGGAATTTCCTCAACTATTTGAGATTCAAACGCAAGGGCAAGTGTTGGGATATTTTTTCCTTCTAGATACCTATCATAGTATCCTCCTCCATATCCCAATCGTTTTCCCTCTTTAGTAAAGGCAACTCCTGGTACAATCATTAGGTCGATTTCCCCTAAATATTCTTCATCTGATATTGGTTCTTCTATATTATAATTTGATAATTCAAAAGATGTTGATTCATCTACTTTAACAAATATAAGTCTCTTATCTTTTACTTTTGGTAGTAATACTACATTTTTCTTAAGAATAGATTGTTTAATCAATTCCTTTGTATCTACTTCTGATCCCATACTATTGTATAAAGCAACTATTTTTGCTTCTTGGTAGTTAGGATTTTCTAGTATAGCAGAGGTAATGATTTTAGACTTTTCCTCTTTCTCATCTGTATCTCTACGTCTTTCTAAGCACTTTTTTCTTAGTTCTTTCTTATCCATATTATGAGAATAATGTTTCTTCTTTCTTATATTGTTTTGAAATATATCTCATAATCGCTACGATATAAACAATTGTTGATAATATAACAATACCTAGTGATTTCAAATCTACATTGTTTACTACGATATCATTTAATAATGCTCCGCAGTTTGCAATAGGAATTACATTAATTACAGATGTATCTGCTTCTACAATTTTCATGAAATATGCAATCATTGGTAGAATTGTTACAAATTGTAGAGAAGATTGTGCTTCTTTATAAGTTCTTGCTCTACCAGCAAGTGCCATACAGATTCCTGCTCCTAGTAATGCTGTTAAAAGTGTAACTAAAATTACTAATAATATAGATGAGATATTGGTAACAAATACAACTTCTTCATAGGATTCAAATAATTTCTTTCCTATAATAAAAGTTGGAATGGATAATAAATAAGATGCTGTTCCTACAATAAATCCTAATATTGAAGTAGCTAAATATTTTCCAAATACAAATTCTGAACTCTTAATTGGAAATGTAAGAATTGTTTCTAATGTACCTCTTTCTTTTTCTCCTGATGTTGCATCTGTTACTACTACAACACATACCATCATTACAATCATTTCTAAATAAGTAATTACTAAAGTAAATAATAAACTGGTTAGGCTATCTTGTTCTTCTACTGTAAGAGATTCATAATCAATTGTAATATTATTATATACTTTCTCTGGATCTATTCCTTTTTCTTTTAAATATTTATTTCCTAAATAAGTATTATATGTCTCTAGGTAAGTACTAGATAGGGAAGAAATAATATCTCCACTATTTTCTGATGGATCCACATATATTACATATTTATTATCTTCTTTTATAATGTATCCTTCTATTTCATTATTTTCATATGCTTTTTCTAGTTCTTCTTTCGAAGAATACGTTTTCATTTCAAGATTTTCTACTTTTCTTACTATTACTTGTTCTTCAGGAGTTAACTCATAGTTTGTTCCAACTTTATATTGTGTCTTTGTCATACTATCAAATAAATAACCAAATAATAGAATTACTACAGGTATCAATAATGGATAAAGAATTAATTTACGAAGAGATTTTTTATCTCTTATAATTCCTCTTAATTCTTTGAATATTGTAATTTTAATATTATTCCATTTCATTTTGAGAACCTCCAATCAATTTAAAGAATGCCTCTCTTATATTTTTTGTTTGTGTTTCTTTTTCAATTTCTTCTGGAGTTCCTATCGCAATTACTTTACCTTTATTAATTAAAACTACTCTATCACAGATATTTTCAGCTTCTTCCATATAGTGAGTAGAATAAATAATACATTTTCCTTTATTTCTCTCTTCTTTGATAAAGTCTAGAATTACTTGACTTGATATAATATCAAGACCAGAAGTAGCTTCATCTAATACATAAGTATGTGGATCATGTAATACGCATCTTGCTACTCCAACTCTTTGAGTTTGTCCTGTAGATAAATTCCCAATTCTTTGGTCTTTAAAAGATTCCATATCAAATCTTTTCACAACTTCCTCTATTCTTTTAGAAACAATACTTTTATCCATACCATAGTAATCTGCACACATCTTTAATAATTCTACACAAGAAATATCTTTATATAATTTGGTATTACCAGATAAAAAAGCTAGATTTCTTTTGATTTCTATATCATTTTTTTCTAAATCTTTTCCATCAATATCTACTTCTCCTGATGTAGGTTTCATAATTCCTGCAATAATTCTAAGTAGTGTAGTTTTTCCTGCTCCATTAGGACCTAATAAACCTAATATTTCTCCATCTTTTACTTCAAAAGATATATCTTTATCTGCAAAAAACTTAATTGTCTTATTTTTCTCAACTGTTTTTTCAAATTCCTTTGAAACATTTTTAATCTCTATCATTTTCTTCTATCCTTTCTTCTTCTAATAATTTAGCATGTAATACTACTCTTTTCCTTCCATCTCCAATACAACTAGATAATGTTAGTATTTTATCGTCTTTTGTTACTTCTGTTTGATAATCATAGATGGATCTAGATTTTATTGTTTGAATAAATTTACTATACTCACTCGTATCTTTAAAATCTGTTGTAATGTAGTATTCTTCTGGAATAATTGAGTAGGTAGAAAATACTTGGTAATAATAAGTTCCTTGTTCTGTAATTAATGTAATTTTATGATTCTCTATATTCTTATACCAATCTTCATCTAATACTCTTATTAAAGTATCAAACATACTTCCGTCTTTTACATTATGACCATATATAATAATATTTTTATCCGTACCATCAAAATGATTTCGATAATCTGCAAATACCCATCCAGCTTGATTCCAATTATGAAAAAAATTATGACTTAGGTAATACTTATTATCTTTTCCTTTTACAACGACTCGATTAATATTTGTATTATTCACAGATAAATAAGCTATCGTATCTGGATTCATTTCTTTTAACGCTTTAAAATCTATTTGATATGATTTATCTTCCTTGGATACTACTATTTTTTCTTCAATTTTCTTTTGTATTTTATCGTTTTCTTTTACATGTTTATTCCATGTAATAACTTCATAAGAATAGTATATAATGCCTACTAAAAACACACAAGAAATTGTTATTAATACCCATGGTCTCAATCTAGTAATCTTCATATACTCACCTAAAAATTATTATACAATAAAAAACAGGATTATTCATCCTGTTTTATTGTTTAAAAATAACGTTTCTTCTTTGTATAAATTGCTGCTCCAGCTAATCCTAAAACACTTAGTACTAACATAGATACATTAAATATTAAATGATCTCCTGTTCCTGGATTACCTGATTCATTATTTTGTACGGTTGATCCTACTAAAGTATATGTGCTTAAGTGGTCTAAATCAAATACAAGATATCTTACTCCATCAATTGTTTCAAATTTTGGATCATGGATTTCTTGTACTACAAATTCGTTATTTTCATCTAAGTATAAGAATTTAAAAGTATTATATTGTTCCATTTCTTCTGTCATTTTAATTCTTAATGTTAATCCCTCATCCGTGATTTCTACATTTTGACTGAAGATTTCAATATCATATAATCCAAGTAAATCTCCATATTCTGCTGTTTTTTGTTTAATTGTTTCAATTATTTCTGCAACAACATCTGCAGGTATATCAAACATTTCTTCAATTTCTTCTGGAGTATATGATAAGATGTCAATCATAACAAATTCGAAGTCTTCTCCTTCTGCATACTCAAATTCTACCATATACTTTCCATCTTCTATTGAAAGATTATAGGTTACTGTTTCTTCTTTCTCTTCTTCCTCTTCTGGTACGAAATCATAAGCGATTCCTAATCTGTTTTCAGATTCTAGGTAATAATCAGATGCTGGTTCTCCATTAACATAGATTTCTACATCATCTGCAAATACACCATTTCCAAATGAAACAAACCAGAAAATTAATTGATAATTGTGTCCTGCTTCTAATGTTCCTTCAAAGATATTATCGTTTTCTGGATCATAGATGTACATGAAATTATGATCTTCATCTCCATCAGGTCCATATAAACTAACATCTTCATCGTTGATTCTTACTCCGTATTGAGTATTTTCATCAATTTCATCCCCTACTTTAGGCATATCTACTTCGAAATCTACTCTAGTAATTACCTCAGCTTGTGCAGGTGGTTCTTGATCTCCTCTTGCTTCTGCAAAATCAATGTATACATTTACTGTTGTTCCATCAACTTCAACTGTTGAATAGGTATCATACATATCTCTTGTATTGTAATAAACAACTGCATCTGGTTTAACAACAAATCCATCTGCAATATCTAAAGTTAGTTTTGCCGCATAGAATTTTCCAGCTTCAGCATCACCAGTATGATTTTTCCATTCTCTTGTATTGTTATCAAGTTCTGTCCAGCTAGCAGATACTACACTAACGTTTTCCGTTAATGATGAAATTGAAATATCTGGTAGTGGTCCTGCTTCTAAAGATTCTAGTTCAAGATCTCCTTCAAATTCTATTTCTGGAATAGCTTCTCCTTCTGCAAATACTGGAGCTATATTCAAGAATCCATTTTCTTCTGTTATATATGATAGCTCAGTTCCGATTGCCAAAGGTTCATCGGATAATGGATAGGTCATATTTCCTCCTCCAGCATCCTCTTCTGTGAATTCATACCATCCTACTAAATGGTATCCTTCATCTGGTAGTGCGATTAATGTTACTGAACTTCCTCCTGTAACAAAATATCTGCTTGTTCCACAAGTATAGTCTTGTTCTCCTTCTGAGTCGATAAGAATACAACCATTTCCTTCTGGAACTCGTACAAAGATTGTACTATCCCCACTATCAAGAGCAAAAATCTTGGTAATTGGGAATATTAATGCAAGTATTAATAATAATGCCAATAGTTTGAAACTTTTCTTCATTTTTCTCTCTCCTTCTATCATTATTTTTTCTACCATAAATATACCATACATTATCCTTTTACGCATCTTTTTTTTTGAAAAAAATGAAGGTTTTTTTATCACAAAAAAAAGCAGATTTCTCTGCTTTGTTATTTCAACAATTTTTCTAATGCATTTGCATTTAATATAGTATTAGAAATAAATTCTCCTTTATAGAAATTAGCCCAATTATTGATTATACATGGAGCATTTTTTGCTTTCTCTAATGAGTCTATTTTTATAAAATTTAATTTCATTCCTTTTTCTTTAGCATAATCTGATAATTCTTTTACTTCATGTTCTACATAAGGACACTCGTTAGAATAATAAATTGTGAAATCTTGGCTATCTATTTTCATCTTACGAGCTGTATCATTGAATTTTGGTGTTTCATTATCATCAAATTGTAATACTAATAATTCATAATCTTGAATGGTATCTACTACTTTAAATCCAAAGTGTTCAAAGAATTTCTTGTCTCCAATAAAAGGCTTTTTCTTTTGAGTAACAATCGTACAAACTCCACTCATTTTTTTCTTTTTAGCATCTTCTATTGCATATTCTAATAATTCTTTTCCAATACCTTTTCCTTTGAAACTACCCGCTACCCATAAACAATAAATATACATGTAGTTTTTACCATTAATAGGAACCCATGCTGTTTCTATTGGTTCATATTCAATAAAGATTTTACCTCTAGCATTTAGTTTTCTAAATACATGTCCATCTTTTAATTTACTTTTAATCCATTCTTTCTTTTTATCCACACCACATTGATGTTTAGGATCTCCTATAGCACAACATATATGTTCTTCTTCAATATTCTTTTCATCTAAATTAATGTATTCATTCATATTTACACCTCTATCTTATAATCATTATTTATATTAAATATTTCAATGTTTCTATAAATATCGTGCAATTCGTTGTTTGAACTTAAAAGTTCATAAACTTCTTTAGATGTTACATTATAATTCATAGACACATCACCCTATGCAAATTATACCATATATTTATATTTTATTGATGAAAAGACTATCCTATAAACGTAAAATAGTACTTATCTTCTTTCGAATATAAAGCTCCACTTATTGATACAGTTCGTAGTATTTTACCACCTTTTACTTTATGATACTTTTTTATTATGATAGCATTATCAATAATTGGATCATAATGGTAACCATCAGGCATTATTCCGATACTATTAACGATATTTGTTTTAAAATCTTCAATTTTTAAGTTATCTAATTCAAATGTTATATTTGCATGATCAACTTCATATTCACCTTCGGCACTTATAACATAATTAGTAAAATCAAAATCTATATATTCATTTGCATAATTAATTAAATCAATCTCATGTTCAGACATAACATGCGTATTTATTTTTCCGCCAACATGAATACCGAGTATTTTTAATTCCCAACCATCTTCATACCCAGTTGATGATATATTACTTATTCTATGTATCTTAGTATATTTATACAAAATAGCTTTGTATTCAGTCGAACCACCATCATACAATCTATCTTTGATTGGGATTAACATAAGGACAAAAATTATAATAGCGACAATAACAAATATTTTCTTCTTTTTCATAATTCCTCCGAAATACATATTTATTATAGCACATAAAAAGCAGATTAAATAATCTGCTTATTTACCACAGCATTGTTTATATTATTTTTTTGATATCATTGCATTTGGATACAATAATTTTGCATTATCATATGCTTCATCAAATGTTTTATCATAAAATTCATTATTTGTTCCAGTACGCTTATAAGTAACAATATTCCCTTCTTGTTTATAATCCTCTATGTAAGATTTACTTTCCATATCTAGACT
>JAEEGL014832642.1_pt1 | contig 18266 bp, 13 predicted proteins | sample 9134231 | NCBI WGS metagenome assembly JAEEGL01 (sample SAMN16246548, study PRJNA631951) | gut metagenome | biome: gut microbiome; feature: rumen; material: fiber-attached | host: Bos | place: Iran: Karaj | collected 2018-10 | reverse complement strand
TGTTTATATAAAATATAGCCAGTAAAATATTATATTAATTAAAAAGAGTGTTAAATATATTAATAATAAATATAGTTTGTAAATATTATAATAATTAAAAAGAGTGTTAAATATATTAATAATAAATATAGTTTGTAAATATTATAATAATAAATTAAAGGGAGTAATATAATAATAAATCTATTAGAAAGTAAAATATATATTTAATAATATATATAGAGTGTAAAATTATAATAATATAATAAATAAAAGAGAGTATAATATCATTGAAAGAAATTATAGAGAGTAAAATTTAATTCTGATAAATAAAGGAAGTAAAAAAAATATTTATAATAATAACAAATAGAATGTAACAAAAAATTATATAATAAAAAATAGGAAGTAAATTATTACTTATAGGATATAGAAAGTAAATCATATTATATAATTAAAAGGATGTAATAATAATTTAATTAACAAATAGGAGGTAATTAAAACTTGATTATTTAGATTTAAATTATTTTATAATTTATTATATTTACTACAATTATTTTATTTAATATATTTTTGTTTTTTTCATAATTTATATTTTTTTTTCTTATTCATTTCTTTCTATTTATTAACTCAACGATACATATATTATAATTGTGTATTATTTAACATTTTAAATAATACATTAATAAATCTAATTTGATATTTTAAAAAAATTTTTATTATATTATTTTAACTTAAATTATTAACTTTAAGTTCTTTTATTTATTATTTTAATTTTTTCAATTTATTTATTGTTCAATTTTATTGAAGCTATATTAATTTTTATTAAGATTGATATGATTGTTTAAAGAATTATTATATAAAATTTGATTGACCTTTTTTTATAAAATGAAATTGTTTTGTGATAATCTAATTTTGATAATATCTATTTTTATTATTTTGATATTCTTTTAATGTTCAAAATAAATATTTTATCATATTCATTATAATATAAAATTTATTATTATTATTATTTTGTCTTTATAAAATTTTTCTAATATTTCATTATTATATTGCTCGTTTTTATATTTTTATTTATTTTGAAGTCCAAATTTCTATTACAAAATTTAAATAATTAATAAATATAATTATATATTTTCACCATTAATAATATTTCTTTGTTCTTAATTTCAATTTTAAACATTTTTTTTAACTATTAAATTCATATTTAAAACTAAAATTCCTAATTTAAATTAAAAATTATTTTAATGAATTGATAAAGAATTTATAATTTTTTATTTAAAATTATTTATTTAAATATATTTATTTGTTTTTGAAAAAATATTAATAATTTGTTTTGATATTAAAATTAACTTTTTTTATTATGTGATATTTTTAAAAAATATAAAATCAAATATTAAAATGGATGAGTCAATTGATTACGAAGAATATAATTATGATTCAGATATTGAAAATGATGAATTTTTATCAAATATTGAAACAATGTTTCATGATGCTTTAAACTCAGAAAATAAAGAAAAATGTCTTTTAGATATTATTGATTTATGTCAAAATGTAAGAGATGGGAAAATTTGGGAATATCAATGTTATGAAGAATTAATAAAAGATTCTATAAAAAATAGAAATCTTTTAAATTATAAAAAATATTTTGAAAAATTATTTATTATTTTTCCAATAACAAATTATTATAAAAAACATGAAACAATTTCACATATATTTAAAAATGCTGAAATTCAATTATCCTTTTTATCAGATATTGCAAATTATTCTTTAAAAATTTTAAGAGAATTAAATCAACCTGACAATATAATTGAAATTATTAATATTCTCGAACGTAATTATTTATTTTATCTTAAAGATGATGGAAATATTTATTTTTACATAATTCCTCCTAATATTAAAAAATCAACTAATAAAAATTTACTTCATCTTAATATAGAAATTGATGAATCTCCTAAACAATTAATTGAATATGGAAATAGAGAAAATCAAAATATATTTTTTTTTGGAGATTATTTTGCATTAGTTAAATTTAAATTTTTTACTCAAAATATAATATATTTCTATAATCAAAATCAAGAAAATATTTTTCAAATTGAAACTCAACAAGTTGTTATAAATATTGAATTACTTAATAATTTATTTGGATATTATTCAACAACAAATTATATTGTTTTCTTTGATATTCAAAATCAAAAAATTTTAAATTCTATTTATTTTCATTATATTTATTATACTAAAGCAATAAAAGATAAATATATCTTTTCATTATTAATTAATCAAAATAAAAAAACATATATTGCCATTTTATCAAAAGTAAAAAAAAATGTATATCAAACTCAAATAACTATTGAATTATATTTAGATAATTTTTTTGAATTTTTTATAAGCAGTTATAAATGTAATATAAGTAATAATATTTTAAAATATTTTTTTAATAATACAAAACCATATTTCACTGAAAATGAAGAAGAGCAAAATCATTTATTTATTTTTAATAAAAAATTTATGTTTGATGATGATAATTATTTTTATAATGGGCAAATTGATAATCATTTTAAATTTTTTAAATATTTTTTATTTTTAGAACATGATGACTTTAATGATTCAAAAATAATATTGAATTTTTTTAAAATATTAAATTTGGATAATTATTTTATTTTATCGATTAATAATAAAGATATTTTTATAATTGAAAAAAATATATTCAAAATAATAAAGAAAGTTAGTACTTTTATTTATGATGAAATATTCAGTGGGAAAAATAACACAATAATTATGAATAGTTTAAATAATACAATTAGAATTTATAATTGTCCAGATTTAAAAGAATTATATTATTTTTATACATCATATTCAATAGCAAAAAATAAATTTATTAATAATACGTTAAATGATTATTTAATAAAAATAATTAATCATAATAAATGTGTATATGTCAAAAAGAATAATTTATTATATATATATTATATTTCAAAAGATTTAGATAAAAGAAATATTAAATATATAACAATCAATTTAAATAAAAATAATTAATTATTATAATTTACTTCAAACAAAAAATCTAGAAGTTAATATTTATTTTTTTAAAAAGAACTAATTAAATTATATTAATATGAAATATATTTAATCCATTTTATAATCAACATAATTAAAATCATCAAAAAATTTTAATTAAATAAATATATTTAAATAATTTAATTTAAATTATTAATGAATAATAATATTTTTTTTAAAGAATTTAATGAAAAAATCAAAAGTATACTTGAATTAAACAACCAAAATATTATTTTATATTCTGACAAAACAATTTATATTTTAAAATATCAAAAGTATGAGATTTCTTTTGTGATTCAAAATGAAAATTTTATATCTATTAATTATATATGTGAATATAAACAAAATATTCTTATTATTTCCACAAAAAATAAAATTTATAAAGTACAATTAAAAAATAATAATTCTCAATATGAAATTTTATCATCCCATAATATTCAATTTAATTGCTATAAATTACTTCCACTAAAAAACACAAATAAAATATTATATAATTCATATTCTTTATTTTCAATTATTGAAAATATAAATAGACATACAATGCAATTGAATTTAATATATAAACCAATATATTCATTTTATTCTATATTTCAAATTAATGAAAATAAACTTGTAGTTTCATCTTATTTTGAAAAAAGTATTATATTTTTGAATATAAATTTTTGGACAATTATTTCAACAATAAATAATATAGATTTAAGTTTAAGTAATGAAATTTTTTGTATGATTAACAATGAAATTTTAGCAGTTGGAGGTGATTTAAGAAGTGGAATTTATTTCATAGATATAAAAAATCATATTTTAAAAAATCAATATAAAAAAAATTTTTATGGCTATACTATTCTTCTTAATTTAGAAAATGAAAGATTTTTAGGAGAATCTTTTTCTGGAAGATGTTATGGTGAAAGTGATGATGAAGAAGAAGATTTATTATGTACTGAAATATATAAATATGATAATGTTAAAATTGAACCTAAATTAATTAAATCTGGAATTGATAGAAATAATTATAATAAAAGAAGTTTTATTATTAAATTAAAAAATTTTGATAAAATTGCTTATTTTGTTGATAAAATATTATATATTGAAAATTTTTAAATATTGAAGACTTTTATAAAATAGTAAATTAGTTTTTTAAATATTTATATTTTTTCAAAAAAATTTATTTTTTCTATAAATTACATTGTATATTTTTTCAATTATTACACCATTTCCAAATAAAACTATTAGTATTTATTTGAAAATATTTTAAATTTACATAATTTATTATTTTGACTTTTAGAATGAATAAACATTCAAAGTTCAATTATAAATTTTATTTTGATAATTTTTTATATTTTCTCATTTAATAATAAAGGAATATTTTTCATTTAAAAGTAGTGTACTTTTAAATTACCTTTTTATATTAATATAATAAATAATATCCTAATGATTAATTAATTCATTCATTATTATATATAATTTTCTTTATTGTTTTAATAATTAACTCATTTATTATATTATTATTTCTTATTTTTTTAAATTGTTTATTTTTATTTATTAATAATTATAAAATATTTACATTATACTAAACTTTTATTAAAGAAATATATTGTTTTTAAATTAAATCTATAAGATATAATAATTCATTTTAATCTCATATTTCATTTCCAATATTCAATTCACAATTTTAATTGAATAATCTCTTTAACTCAAAATTATTGTTTTATTGTGATATTTTTAAATTTGAATATTTTATTTTTCAAAAAACTCTTATAAATATTAATTTTAAGTCATTAAATTAAATAGGAATTTATTATAGATATAAATTATTTATAAAAGATTGTCTTTTAAAAAATTTTTTTGTTAAGATTAAGACTTAATTATAATTTTATCATATTATATAATTATTAAATTCATTATTTTTTTTATTTTTTGAATAATTTTACACCGGAAATATTTTTTCATTTTTTATTTTACATTATTTATTGATTCCATTTTTAAAAAATTTTATAACTTCATTTATATTTATTTCAGGCTCAATATATTCAGATATTTAGAAATATTATGAAAAATTTCATTATGATATTTTTGTATCCTAATTATTATAAAATGTTTATTTAATAATAATAAATAAAAATAAAATGAAGAAAATAAGAAGATTATTTGAAAAAATAAATATATATGGATTAGATTTCCATCTTCTATATAAAAAAGAAGCAAATTATTCCACATTATTTGATATTTTCTTAAGTTTAATTTTTATTTTTATTTTTCTTTTTTTATCATATTCATATTTAAAAAATGTTTTTATTTCTTCAGAATTTACAATAGTAACAAATTCAATTCAATTAAAAGGAAAAACTGCAATAGATCTTTCAAATACTTCAATTATGTTTGGAATTGCAAATTATACAGGAAAAAATATTAATTTTGATAAAGAATATATAAATTTTAATTTATATAAAACAAATCATGAGTTTTCAGTAATTAATAAAAGAATGAATCGTACAAAAATAAATATAACTTTAGAAAAATGTACAAAAGAAAATATGGTAGGATATTTTTATGATAATATAAAAGGTTCATTTAATATAAGTAATTTTTTATGTATAAAAAAAGGTCAAAATTTAACTATTGCTGGACAATATGGAGATATATTTAATTGGTTTGATATATTAGAATTTCATATCTCAAAATGTGAAAATAAAACAGGATTATCAATTTGTAAAAGTAATGAAGAAATTGATAATCTTTTAGATAATACTTATGTAAATATTATATATTTATCTTATTTTGTTGATCATTTTAATAAAACTCATCCTATAAATTATGGCATTGAATCAAATTTATTTATGTTGAGTTTAAATTCTGTTAAAAGATATTTTTATTATTTTGCTCCAACTAAATATAAATCTGAAAATGGATTAATATTTAATAATGAAAAAACATATAATTTTTTTGAATATAAAAAAACTATTTTAGATTATATTGATAATGAAAAACATTTTGATTTTTCATCTAAAACTTTAATTGAAATTTTTTTTACAGTTGATCCACAAGAAATAAATTATAGTAGAAAATATATTAAATTACAAGAAGCAATAGGAGATATTGGAGGATGTATAGATATTATATTTAATATTTTTAATGTTATTTCTAGTTATTTTTCTGAAAAAAGTTTTTTAATTGAAATTTCGAATAATTTTATTAATAAAAATAAAATTTCTAATTTTATTAAAAATATTAAAAAAAATGGCAATAAATTGAATATAGGAAATACTTTGAAAGAACAAAATTCATTTACAAAAAATATGATTAATAATAATTCTATGAAAATTTCTTTAGAAAATTCAATAAATAATATGGATATTATTAATAATAAAAAAAATCTGCAGAATAATTTTATAAACAACAATGTTATTAATTATAATAATTTAAAAATTAGTAGTATTTCAAATTTAACTTCTCAAATACAAAATAAAAAATTAATATATTCAATTATTGATTATTGTATACCATTTTATTTCATGAAAAAAATGAAGCATAAAGAATTAATTTATTGTTATGAGGATATTTTAAAGAAATATATGAGTATTGAAGTAATGATACCTATTCTAGAAAGAGCAAATAATAATTTTTTTGGAATTGGGAATAAAAATAGTTTTTATTTTAAAACTAATTCTTTTTTAGGAATAAATTGATATAATATATATTAACTATTTTTATATTCAAAATAATTTTAAATATATTTTTAATCAATATATTTATATAAAGTTTTTTCTTTGGAAAAAATAAAGATAAAAAGAAAATTTAAATTAATAAAAATTTAATGTTTTCTTTTATAGTAAATTTAATTTTAATAATAAATTTAATTTTTTTTTCCTAATTAACATAATAATAAATATATAAATTAGAATATTCTATCTATAAAAAAGTATATTTTTATAATTAATTAAATATGAACATTTAAATTTAAATGATTTAATTGATATACATTATATTAAAAATAAAGCATTTTTGAACAATTCACTTTTTTACTTTTTTTATTGTAATATTTCTTACAATCATTACATTTTTCATTTATATATATTATTTTAAAAAATAAAATATTATCATAAGCATATTTATAAAGAATTTCTAGTTGATTATGATTCTCTTTATTTTATTATATTTTATTTTATTTTTTAGTTAATTTTATTTTAATTTGAAAGAATAAATTAAATTATATTTTGGGCAAAGAATAATATTGGATTCTGACATGAATTAAACAAATATATAATCAAATATTAAAAAATATTATTTTTTAATTTAATTATTGTTTAATATGGAAATATTTTATTTTAGAAAATTAATTTTTTTAATTATTTAATTTCAATTTTTATTATTAAAATTTATATTTAATCTTAAATTATTATCTTTAAAATATTATTCAATTTATATAATTGATCAAAATTAATATAAAGATAATTTATTTTAGCATAATTAATTTTTATTATATAATTAATTTACAATATAATAAAAATGTATAGTCCAATAAGTAATAATTCAAACTCAGACACTGTAAAAACAGAATATTCTGATATTCCAATATTAAATCGTAAAAAAAGTGCTACATATTCATCCCCTTTAATTTTATATCATAATGATAGTAGTTTATATTTATTTCGAAAATATTCTGAAAATAATAATATTGACTTTGAAAAAAGTAATAATTTTATTAGAAAAGATTCATTTTTTCAAAATGAACAAAAGATTTTTTTAAATTCTGATGAAGAAGAAAAGGAAAAAAAATTATTTGAAAATAATTCTTTTATAAATAATAATTATATTAATAATAATGAACAAGATGAATATAATCAATTAAAAGCAAATTCAAACTATTATCAATCATATAAAGAATATATTCCCTCAAAAAATAGAATTAATAATTCAAAAAACAATAAAATTAATTCAACAAATCAGATTATTAATATAAATAAAAATAATAATAAAAATGAAGTTATACTAAATCAAAATCAAATAATGAATTTAAATATAATAAATCAAATTAATTTTATTAATAATAATAATAATTATCATAATAGACCAAGATTTAATTCATCAAAATTACCAGAAGGAAATTTAGTATTTTCTTATTTTAATAATAATAATTTTAATAATAATGAATTAAATGGGAAAAAAGGTTGGTATTGTCCTTATTGTAATAATTTTAATTATGAATCAAGAATTAAGTGTAATAGATGTAAAATACCTAAAAATTTTTTGGATTATAAAAATATAAAAAATAATGATTATAATGTAAATAAAAATAATTTTGAGGGAAAAATACAATTTTCTGATAAAGAAGGAGATTGGATTTGTTTTAATTGTAAAAATATTAATTTTGCATTCAGGAAAATTTGTAATAGATGTCAATTGTCAAAAATTGAATCTAATAATTTGTTAAAAAACAATTTTAATATATATTATAATTGTAATAATAATAATTTTACTATTGTAGGAAATAATTAAGATAATATCTATAAATAAAACTATTTATTTATAGAAAATCAATTATTGTTTCCTTTTATTAAGTGTTTATTTCGAATTCAATTAATTAAATATTCATTTAAATAAATATATATAAATTTTATATAAAGAATTTATAAAATTAAAGAATTAAAAGATTAAACCATTTTTTAATTAAGATGAAAACAATTTATTTATAATTTAATTGATGTCATTTTTTAATAATTCAATTATTATTTTCAAATTAATCAGATTATTATTATAAATTTTTTTAGTTTTAAAATATTTTTAAAATTATATTTACATTTTTAAGTTTAAAATTTATCATTATTTATATTACTTTAATTATACTGAAAAATTAATTTTATTTATTATAAATAAATAAATAAAAATAATATAGATTTCTCTTTATATTATTAATCATTAATATATTCTAATTTTTTTAGTGTTAAATGTTGCCTTTTATTTTTTCTTGAAAGTATTATAGAATAATTTTCAGTATTATAAATAATAATTTCCTTAATTTTTTTATCATTAACAAAATTTTCATATTCCAAAAATTTTTTCTTTCCAAGTGCGTTTTTTATTTTATTTAAATTTTGTACAATTTTATTATTCCAATATTTATCAAAACTTTGACAAATTAAATGATATTTTTCATCTCTTTCAATTTCTAAATTAATTTCTTCGTTTAATTTCAAAATTGAATTAGTTTTTTCAGTTTTAATTAAAGAATTAGAATTTAAAGCAAAAGATTTTTCTTTTTCTAAATTACTTCCAAAAGTAATATTTCCATCACTATTTTCATTAATTATGAAATCATTTTTTTCATCTAAAATAATTATTGGAATATCATCTTGTTTAATTATAATTCTATAATTCAATAACATTTTAATTAAAAATGAATATAATGATCTCATATAACAATATTGTTCTTTTATTGTTTCTTCTTCAATTTTATAATCAAAATATAGTTCAAAAATTTTTGACATTGTTTTTTTTGGATTATTTAATACTAAATTTATATTTTTTCTTCCTAATTCTTCTATTTTATCTGCTTTTATTTCTTCATTTTTTGGGAAATATTTTTTTAAATTACTTTTTAATTTTGTAAAACTAAAATAAATTTTCTTTTTTTTAATTATTGGATTCATTTTCCTTCTTTAATAATAAAAATAAAAATTTGATAAAATTATCATATTCATTCCCCATATTTTTAAAAAAAAATATAGAAAAAAAATAAAAAAAATTAAAATAAAAATGAGTAAATTTGGTTTGATATCAATAATAATATATTTAATTTTTGGAATAGCATCTTTCATATTAAATTTAATCGATTACAATATATTGAATGCATCTTGGGCAAAAACTCCATGGAAAGCATTAGCTCCATGTCAACTATCATGTAACATTTTTATCATATTTTCAGGATTATTTGGAATATTATTTATAATAATAAATAAAGAAATATTATTTATAATAATAAATAAAGAAATTATTAAATATATATATTTAATAATAATGATATTAAGTTCTCTTTTTACTTGGTCAATAGGAATTTTTTCTTGTATTGGAGGAACAATTTATAATAAAAAATATCATCAATTAGGATGTAAAAGTAAATTAACAGGAGTTTTAGAAATGTATAATAATATTGATAATTATTTCATTTATGCAGATAGTTTATTATGTAGTGAACAATGTAAATGTAAATTTTCAGAAAGTATAAAAGATTTATATTTAAATAATATTTATTCTCCTGGTTCATATTCAGCTTTTAAATCTTGGGATTTTACATTTAAGAAAATTACTGATAAAGGTAATTTTAACTTTTGGGATAATTGTAGTATTACAGTTAAAGAAGAAGTAAGAAATCGTTATTTAGAAACTAAAAATAGTTTAAGTTATAGAATTAATTTTGAAGAATTTGCTAATTATTGGAAAAATATTGAAGAAAAATTTAATTGTACTGGTTGGTGTCAAACAAATTATATTGATCCTTATACATTAAAAGAAAAAAAAATGCTTAAATTTATTTTTAGTGATATTAATTATGGTATTCCTAAATATCCAGGATGTATTAATAGATTGACTAATTGGCTTCCTTCAATGGTTGGTGCTACTGGGGGATGTCTTATTGTTTCTGCTTTTGTACAAAGTATTGTTGTTTTTTTAGTTTTAATTAATGATAATAAAGAACAAAGAATTTCTGAATAATTTTATTTTGATATTTTTTTTTATTTTGATTTTTATATTATTTTTTATATTTATATATTTTTTAAATATCAATTTAAATTTTATTTTAGTAATAAAGAATCAGAGATTAATTTAAGTTTTTTTTTTTAATAGAAATGTAATGATTTTAATATTTTTTTAATTTTATTGTATTTTATTTGTTTTTATTTAATTTTTAGAAAAATACTTTTTTTCTATCGTTTTATTGATTAAAACATTATTATTATACCCAAAATTTTACTTTATATAATAAATAATAATTATAATAAAAATTAATTTATTTTTTTAATATTTAATTTTATATATTTATTCTATAAATTTTAATTTTTAAAATTCTATTTTTTAATTATTAAAAAATTATCAATGTTTATTTTAAGTGATAATTAGCAATTTTACAAAAAGAAAAATTTTATAATAAAAAGAAATTAAAGCATTTTTTATTAATTCACATATATTTTCAATTTTTATAAAATCTGTATAACTTAAAAAAAATTAGAAAAATATTTTATTTTAAATTATTAATTTTTTATTTCAATATTTAAATATTTATAGATATATATTTATCTTAATTTTCTTTAATATCATTTTTTCTATTAATAATAACTTCTCTCATTCTACTAATATCTCTACTTCCTTTATATTCAGAATCTTTCATTGCAATATTTTCAACTACATTTTCCCAAGAATTAATTTTACCTTCTTTTAATAATTTTTTATTTTCCAAATTCTCTTCTTCTTTTTTTTGATTTTCACTTTTTCTTTTTTGTATTTCTTCTTGTCTTTTATTCATAAATTCATTTAAAAATTGAACAGCTTTTTCTTTTAATTCTTCTTTTTTCTTTAATTCAAATTGAATTTTTTCTTCAATTTTTTTCCTTCTTTCTATTTGTTCTGCTTCTCTTTCTTCAATTCTTTTTTGTTCTTCTTCATCTAAAATATTATTATTCATCATATTATTTTCAATTGATAAAGGATTATTAAATTGGGTAAATTCATTATTTTCATTATTCATTGATATGAAATTTTGCTCTTTTGGTTCTTCTGTTTGAAATTGAGGTTCTGAGTCTTGATTATTATTTTCTGATGTTGGAAATTCAAAATTATCCATATTTAATATATTTTTTTTATTTTTTAATTTAAAAAATAAATTATTTTATTTTACTTTAATTTATATTTTGTTTATTAAAAAATGATATTTATAAATATTTATTTATTTATATCTTAGTCTTTTATAAGTTACTGTATTGCTATATTTTGAAATATATAAAATATAATATATTTCATTTATACTTTTCTATTTGTAAAAAATTAATCCTTTTTTAATTCCATTAATTTAATTAAATAATTCTGATATTGATTAAATTGTTTTGTATGAATAAATAAATTAAAATTTATTAATTCAAGAAATTTTAATTCTAAAAGAATTAATTCTTCAGAATCAATTCCAAATATATCAGCATAAAATGAATTTTCATAAATAATATCTTCATTATATTTAATAGCAATAATTACAGATGTACATATTAATCTATGTATATTAAAAGGAGTTAATATTATATTAGATAATTCACAAATTCTATCAATATAAATTAAAGCAATAATAAATGTACTTTCACCCATTTCTGTATATTTGTTAATTCTTTTTATATATTGTGATAAAGATATTTTTGAGTATTTTAAAGATGAAAAGATTAATTTTCTTTGTAATTTAATAATTTTCTGGTAATTATTTAATTTTTTATTTTCTTCAATAATAAGTTCTAAATTTGAAATAATTGAATCTAATAAACTAATTTTTTGAGAATCTAATTGAATTAAACTATTCGTTGAATTATTTTTTGTTGAATTATTACTATTTCTCTCTGACATTTTTTATTTAAAAATAATAATTAATTTTAATTAAAGATATATATAAAGATAAAAAAAATTAAAATAAAATAATTATATCTATAATAAACGTTAATTAAATTTGTAACTCAGACTTATAACAATTAAGACATAAAACTTTATTCAATTTACAAATATAATATACTTCATCATTTCCTTCATTATTACAACGATCACAAGTAATTTTTGATTCATTATTATTATTTATTATTTGCACTTTTTGATGTTTTTTTTTTCTGTTTCCTGGAATAGGTAAAAATTCTTGAATTAATGTTTGAGTTAAATTATTTTCTTCATTAATAATATTATCAATATTTTCAAATACTCCTCCAGAATATAAACAAATAGATTCAAATTTACTATTATAATCATCTTTATATTTTCCCAAGTGAATACAATCAATTTTTATTCCTTCTTTTTTTAATAAATATAAATATTTTTGTTCGTAAAATAATTGGTTATTAATATCACAATCTGAAATTAGTAAAATTAAATTATTTTTTTCATCTTGAGATAAATTTTGCATTAAATCAATATTAATATTTTTTATATTATTTTGAATTTTTAATCTGTTATTTTCTAAAAGTATTTTTTTAAAAATTTGATTTAATGGAGAAGAAAAAGAAACGTTTATTTGATTTTTAGAATATGTATCATATTTTGAAAAAAATTCTTTAATATTTAGTTTAATAGTTTCTTCTATTTCTCTAAAATTTTGAGATAGAAAATAACCAGTATCTTTTGATTTATGTGGAAAAATTTGCCAAAAAAAATTATCGAAAATTAAATAAATTTTGAAAGTATTTTTTTGACTTTGAGAACAAAATGCAAAACAAAATCTACAAATACTTCTCATAACTTCGTAAATATTAATATTAGTATTAAAGTTATAATGGAAAATTACATATATAATATTTTCTTTTCCTAAAATATTATCCATTTTTAAATAAATTTTTTTATAAAAATTGATTTATTTACTTATTAAAATATTATATTTTTTATATGGGTGAAGAATTTAAAAATTCTCTTGACTCATTTATTAAAGAAATTATAATAAAAATACAAGATAAATCACTTTTACAAAAATTACAAAAACAATATGATGAATTAATAGAACAATTTTATAAATTGACAATTTTAACAAAAGAAGAATTTGAATCAATAGATAATGATATTTCTAGTTATGAAAATTTATTAAAAGAAAAAGAAGAAAAAATACAGGAATTAAATAATCAAATATCAACTATTAAAAAAGGATATGAAGACACAATAAATTCAACAAAGAAAGAAATTGAAAATAAAAACAATCAAGATAATGAAGATATATTAACAAAATATAATGATTTAAATCATAAATATAAATGTTGTTTAAATGACAATATTGAATTAAGTGTAAAAATAAAAGATGATGATTCAATAATAAAAAAATTACAAGAAGAGAACAAAAAAATTAAAAAAGAAAATTTTGAAAAATTTGAAACATTAAATAATATTCATAGAGAAACAATATTAAAAGATAAAGCGATAGAAGAATTGAGTCAAAAAATAACAAAAATTTCAATATCAAATAGTGAATTAGAAAAAAAAAGTAGAGAATATTTATCAAAAAAAATATATTATGAAGACCAAATTGCAACTTTAAAAAAACAAATTGAACAATTATCAAGTTCTAATTATACATTTGCAAAAGAAAATGGAGAAGTACAAAATCAATTAAAAGATTTTCAAATTTATACTAATATGGTAAAAGCAAAAATAACTAAATTAGATGAAAAAGATTTTTCTATATTAGAAATTATGAGTCAAAGGGCAGAAAAAGCAGAAATTGAATTTCAAAATTTACAAATTTTAAATAATGAATTAAATAATGAGAATATTAAATTAAAAAAAAAATTAGAACCTCTTGAAAATATTGCTTTAATGAGTTTAAAAAATGATATTGATAATTTACAACAAAAAAATAAAATTGAAAATTTTTCTAAAGAAGATATTGATGAAATTGAACAAATTAAAAATAAACCTGAAAAACTTTTGGAAATGTTAATTAAATTAAAAGAAGAAAATTTATATTTACATTCTCAAATTAAACAATTATCAATTGAATGTAATCAAAGATTAAGGGATAATTTAAATAAAGTATAATTATTTTTTTACAATTATTTTTTGTTATTATCATAGTTCTAATATTTTAGTTTTATTAGAAATAAAAAAAATTTAATTAAAAATATTTTATTTTCATTTTAAAAAAAATCAAAAATAAATAAATAAATAAAAATTTAAATTAAATATTAAAAAAATAATCTTAAATAAAGCAAAAAACCAAAAAAAAAAGAACAATCAACCAAAAATAATAATTATTTTTTCTTTGAACTTTTACTTCCTTTAACACTAGAAGTATTAATCTCACTATTATTTCCACTGTTATCATTTATATTAGGATTAACATTATAATTATAATTATACCCATAATTTTCATCATTTCCAAAAAGTGAATATTTCTTATCAGCTTTAATAAAAGAAACAGATAAAGTATTCATTTTATTTTGAGTTTTATCATCAACATAAGTAATATCATTTATTTTAACATCAGAAAATCCAGCATATAAAGCATTTGCTTCAATTTGTTTAGCATCATAATTTTGTAAAATTGAAATTGGTTGATTTATTATTACTTCAACTTGAGTTCCTTTTCTGACTTTACTAAATAAATTTGTTAAAATATATGCATTTATATCTTTAACATCTGAATTTTTTATTGAAACTGATGATATCATATTTGGTGTTATTGAATCTAACATATTCTTTAAATGAGATGGATGAACATAAAATACATTTTCTAAATCTTTATATGTGTCTTCTGAATCTATGATTAATTCTTTTCCTTGATCTATTTTTAATTGTTTTGTTTGAGATTTTTGATTTGTATTTTTTGACATTTTTTTTATATTTAAATTTTATATTTTTTTTTTTATTTTGAAATTTTTTTTTAGTTTTATTTCAAAAAAATTTTAGGTTGATTTATATTAAAGGAATTTTTATAATTTACTATATCTAAATTGTCATTGTTTTCTTTCATATAAATTGTATTTGTTATTGTATTTGTAGAATTATAATTAATATTTAAATTAGAAGAAGATTTTGTAAAAAAATTTTTATTTCTTGTATTTTTAGGATATTTTGAATAATAATCTTTTAATATCATATATTTTTTTTCATTTGATATTTCAAAATTTCTTAAACTTTTAGTTTGAGGACTCCATAAACTAAGACATTTATTATGAACATATTTCATATTATTACAAAGTTCATTTTGTATTTTTTGTTCTTTAATTTCAATTGCAGGTCTATTATTAATAAAATTATTAATTGAAAAATGTCTTTTTAAATCTTTAGAATATGAATTAACTTTTTTAATAAATTCAATACTTCTATCTTTATTTAATTTATGATAAGATTTTTTCTTTAAATTTCCTTCATTTTCATATAATTTTCGATTATTATATTCAAATAAAAAATAAATATCTTTTCCATTATTTAAACTTTTGTTTGCTGGTCTTATATTTTTTTCAGAACTATTTAAATTGTTATTTGTTTTTATTGGGTCATTTTTAGAATGAAATACACTATTTATCATTTTTTTAAAATTTACAAAATTTGATGATGGAGTTTTATTATGCTGAATTTTCATCATTTTTTTTTGAAATGGTATTTTTAAATCATTAATTTTTATATTATTTTTAATTTGTCTTCTTGTATTTGATATTTTATTTATTGTATTTTCTAAACTTAAAAGTGACATTTTATTTATTTTTTTGAAAAATTTAAAACTTTAAAATATGAAAAATAAATAAAAGTATATTATAATAATTTAATTATCTAAAATAATTATAAATTCCTTTATTTACAATTAACTTTTTTAAATATATTATTATTTGTTTTAAAAGATTAATAATTTTAATCACATCATTTATTTTTTCTAAAATTTCTGAATAAAAAGAAAAAGATTATAAAAGTTAAAAATAAATTTTAAATGAAAATCTTATATTATTTTTATTATTGATGATTGGATTTTATTGCTTATATATTTTATTTAAAAATTATTTTTCAAAATAAATTTTTTTTTATACTTTAATCTTTTTTAAATTGGAAAAAATTAAAACAAATTAAAAACAAGAAAAATGATATAAATATTATTTTGAAGTTATTTTGAAAACAATTTTCTATAATATCAATTACTTTTTTTGACTCTTTGTTATATAATATATTCTAAACAAAATAATTCTCTACAAATTATAAATTAATATTTATATTTTATTAATAAAAATAATTTAAATATTAGTGATATAATTAATACTTTATTCATAATTTGTTTTAAATGGATTAATTAAAAAAAAAATAAATTTAAATAATGAAATATAATTAGGACCATGATAAATTAAAAGAAAAAATAAATCTAATATTTTTGTATAATATAATATAATATTATATTATTACATACATTTAATATTAAATTTTATTTGTTATTGTTTTAAATTCAATTCAAAATGTTTATAATAAATACAAATTCTGAATTAAAATACAATTATTTTTTATAATTTAAATTAATTCATAAATAAATAATTTTAAATAATTGGATGATACCTAAAAAATTATTTTCACCAAAATGCCTCCATTTTGACAGAGAAATAGTATTTAGAGATGATTTAAACAATTTTTTTGAATATATTTTAGCAAAGAAAAAAGCAGAAAACAAAGAAGATATTATAATTACATATTTAGAATACAAAATATATTATAAAGAAAAAAAAATTTCAATGTTACATTTCTCAAGAAGTAAAGAAGAAAATGCAAAAGAATATTACGAAAGTTTATTTGGAGAAATTCAATCATTTTTCTTTTTAGAAAATTATAAATTTATTTCAAAATTATTTTCAATTTATACTTTATATTCATTATATTATACACAAACCTATCAAACTTTTTATCAAATTAATACAACAATCGAATATTTAAATGGGATAAATGATTTAATAAAAGATATTTATAGTATAAATAAAGAAAATTCCTTGGAAATTGTTTCGATGTTAAAAAAATTAAAGAAAGATAATGGCATTAGTATTGGAGTTATTCCTGGATTAAAAACAATTATTTTAAATAAATATGGTTTACCTATTGAACAAAAGACTAATGTATATTCTGATTATTGTTCAATTTTAGATTATAAAAATAAATTAAAGAATCCTGATTTAAAAAATAAAAAAAATCAAAAAGATCCTGAATTAAGTCAATATAATAAGTTGAAAATGAATATTATAAAAGATATTAAAAATTTAGATTTTGATAAAGATGAATATATAAATTATTTAAATGAAAATTTGTTAAATAAAAATAGAAATAATGAACATTATAATGGAAAAAATAATGATTATGATATTGAAAATATTCCTTATTTGACAAAAGAAGATTTAGATTCAAATAATATTACTAATTTTGATTTTTTATTTAATAAATTATTATAATATATATTTTTTAAATAATTCTAAAAAATGAATATTCATTTAAAAGAATTTTCTGATTATTTAGAATTTATTGTAAAATATTAATATATATATATTAAATAGGGA
>JAEEGL011759879.1_pt1 | contig 18266 bp, 10 predicted proteins | sample 9134231 | NCBI WGS metagenome assembly JAEEGL01 (sample SAMN16246548, study PRJNA631951) | gut metagenome | biome: gut microbiome; feature: rumen; material: fiber-attached | host: Bos | place: Iran: Karaj | collected 2018-10 | reverse complement strand
CTTGGTGATATCGGAAAACTTCTGATCAGTGGCAGCCGTAGTAACCTTTGCCTCGATAAACTCCGTGATCTTGGAGTCATAGAGGGTGGCTGCGGACTTGCTGTGCTCTCTTAAATAATCAAGGATTGTATCACCATAGGTGTAATTTGTACGAAGCACTCCGCCGGTGTAGTTTTTGCCCTTACCGGCATCAAAGGTGACACTGGCAAACTTGTAGGCAGAATCAGTGTCAATGCCCGTCACAAGTGCCTCCTGGGCAGTGATGAGCTGGGCCTGCTCTTCTATCTGCTTATCAATGCTGGATATCTTATAGTTCTGATTCTCAACCTCTTTTGACTTGCTGCCATACAGGAAATCATAATACTTCCATTTCGTGGAGTTCTTGGGCTCATTGTCCCTTTGCTCAGTATAATCGGCAAGTTCCGAAAGCAAAGTATCAAGAACATCAAGGGCAACTTCCCGTTCTGCCTTGAGTGCCTCAAGATCATTATTCAACTCATTAAGCTTGGTGGTAGCTGCAGACTTGTCCTCAGCCTGCTTGGTGTTAAGGTTGGTCTGGCCCGTAGCATTATAAAGAGCCACCAGCTTTTCGATGATAGCTACAACCGGTGTCTCAAGTATCTTGTCAGGATACTGGGCTATGGTATTGGGATCGTCGGCAGAGGGCTCATCATGCTTGTTAAGCTTTTTTTCTATGGCAACATCCATAAGGGCCTTTTTTGTGTTGTCCTTGGTGACCGTAATACCGTAAGGCGCCAGGTTTTTGGAAACTATCTCATGCAAAACGTCGATGGTAGTGCTCATATCTGCGTGCGAAATGTCTGCCGCTTCTGCTTTTATTTGAGTAAAAGGAGAAAGGCAGCCGACGAGCATGGCAAATACAAGCAGAGTGCTTAATATCCGCATTTTGCTTTTTAATAAAACTTGCATCATTAACGACTGTCTCCTTTCCAAGAAATCATATGGAAAAATTTTAAAGGAAACGCATTTATTAAATGCGTTTACAATACTAAATACATAGCAATAGTAACAAAACCACTGCAACAAAAGTGCAACGATTGCGCTGCTATCCGTCTACTTTTTAACCTTACGCTTGTTATAATAAGGCTCTACCTCATCAGGATCCTTGGATGTAAAGCAGGTAGGACAATAATATACATCCGGAAAACCGTCATGGCCCACGGATCTGAGATTAACCCTGGTCTTGCAGGTCTTGCACCGGGTATAATCGTCCACCTGATATGTATAAGAAGTACATCCTCCGTAGATAGTATCAAGGGCCTCATCGGGCAGCTCCAGGCCCTCCCTTCTGGCAAGCATCATGATCTCCTCAGTGGAGCTGCAATTTCTCATCTTATCCTGCATTGCAGGCTGAAGGGATGCAATATATCTTTCAATACTCTTAGTCATGGCGACCTCCTTGTTAAGGGGGAGGTGCTTTTGCGCCTCCCCAAAATTCTTCGCTAATTAGTTGTGGTTTTCTCTTCGTTTACATTACGCTTTTTGATCTTCTCGAGCATATCACTAACCTGAGTCTTGGTGTATGTAGGTGTACCACCGGCCACTGTTATCTGCTCAATATACCCTTCACACTCTGCGGCCAGCTTTTCCATGTAGGCTACGTGGTTGTTGAACTCTTTTTCAAGCTTCTCAAACTCCAGCTTGGCCTCTCGGTAGTCGGCCTCAGTATCAGTACCGCCGCCGGTCTCCTGATACTTCCTTAAAGCCGTATTATACTTCGACTCTGCCTTGGCAAGTTTCTTTCGAAGATCATCCTTGTCTTCCATCTTTTCGTAAGCAGTCTTCAGCTTCTCGTTTAATGAATTGACAAGATCCTTTGCACATTCCTTGTACTGCTTCTTGATCTGCTCCTTGGTATAGGCAGGCGTACCATGGTACTTGTCAACCTCGTCCACTGCGCTCATGGCCTTGTTGTAAGCATCGGTAATGAACGTGTCATAGGTGCCGCTGCCCATAAGCTTTTTGACCACATCACTCATAGGAGCAAGTTTTTTGTAATTGTCCGTAAGCTCCTTGTTAGCCTTGGTAATGTTGTCCTGTCTGACGGTCTCAATCTCTTCAACCTTGGCCCATGCATCATCCGCCAGATCAACATTATCGGTTACGGCACTTTCATCAACCGCCTTTGATTTTGAAAGAGTCTTGTTGATGTATACCGCATAATCGTTGACTGCCTTGGCTTTGGCCACATAGCTGTCCTCTAAAGTAGTAACAGATACGGTAGAATCATCCTTTATGACCTTGGCCTCTGCACCGCAGAACTTCAATGCATAAAGCAGTGCCTTGTGATATCTGTCCTTATAGCTTTCACCATATCCGGCATCCTTAAGCTGCTTGACTGCGGATACGCAGATCTCACACTGTGCCTTGTAGTAATCAAGCTGCTCCTGGGTAAACATCTTATCCCTCTTAACGGAATACAACTTGGTAAGTGTCTCCTCTATGGGGATAATAGCCTGCTCTGCCACCTTGATGGCGTCACTCTTGTATTTATCCTCTACCTCGGTCTTGATCTCCCTCATACGGGTCCTGGCAGATTCCTTACGGGCCTCTGTTGCACTGTCATCATGAAGGACATTGTATTCGGAGATATATTCTGCAGTAAGCTGCTTTAGATACTGTTCGGTATACTTTTCAAGCTCTGCCACATTGTACTTGAGTCCGTCGCCTAAGGTCTGGTCATAGATACCGGGCATCTGCTCGGTGATACGGACACGATCCGCCATGGCCTTGAGATCCTCGGGTTTGGTCTTGGGATCATTGAGCATGGCATTGTATTTTTCCACATCCTTCTCGTGTTCCTTTGCAAGGGAGGCGGATGCCATCAAAAGCTCCAATGAATAGGACAGCTCATTATAATGCTCCAAAGCGTAGGAGATGGTCTTTTCATCCGTAGGCATACCCAACGACTGCAAAAGCTCCTTGGCCTTGTCCCGCTTTTCCTTTTCCTCAGCGAGCCGCTTTTCCTCTTCCTCCTGTTCTGCCCGTCTTGCAGCCTCTTCCTTTTTCTGCTCGGCAAGCTTCGCCGCCGCCTCCTCAGAGATCTCGTTGTAGATCTCTTTGGTCTGGGTGTCAAAGAATGCCTTGCCAATAAGCCCCATATCCTTGTCATATAGTTCAAGATATGTGCTGGCCAGGTCATTTTTCAGTATGGACAGGTAGGTAAAAGTCTGGTCCACCGGAACAAGACGATCCGAAAGGATGTATTTGCCGTTGTTCAGGCAAAGCTTATAATAAGCTGCGTCGTTGCCGTTTTCATATTCGGCCCTGACCTTTTCCTGATCCAAATTAAGATCAAGAACCATCATATCCGTAGCCACCTCGTCGCTGGTGGTATACTTGCCCAAAACATGTCCGCCGGCACCGTCCTCATAACCCACTACTATATTAAGAGGTCCCGAGAATACGGTAGGCTCTATGACACAGTCGGAAACAAAGGTCTCACCGTTATAGACACGGATGATACACTCCCCCAGATCCTTGGTGGAAAGCATCAGGTGCCGCAGGCTGCTGCCCACCTGTGTCCTGTCACCGATCTGAACATTGTCGCAATAAAGCTCAAATGCCGTGATGGTGATGCCTGTGGTAGCGTAAAAATCATTGGGTACATCTATGGAAAGCAAAAATTCCTGTGTATCAATGATAGGCCTGATGGTGTAGATACATCCGGTACGGATGATAGGTGTCAGGGAAATAGCCTCCATATCAGCCTGGGCCGCACCCTCGAAGAACTTTGACACACCGCCGCAGGTGGTCCTGTCAAAGGAATACAATGTCTCTGAAAACTCCGAAAGTGCATCTGCAGCATCGTCCTTAAGGGAGTTGTACTCGCTCTCCTCTGTCTCGAACTCGTCTGCTGTAAGCTCGCCCAAAAGATATCTGACCTCGTCAATGCCCAAGAGCTTTTCAGCTTTGATATATGCCTTGTTGGCAGCTAAATATGCCTTCCTGGTAGATGCATAGTTGCTGTAGGACTCATATATATTGTTGTAAAGCTCGTACTTGGCATTTTCAAGCTCTTTTCTGGCTGTCTCGTACTCAAGGGTAGCGGTATAAAGTACGTAAGGGTCATCCTCAACATAGCGGATACCGTCGATGTCGCCCTTCAGCCATTCCTTGGGGATCTTGATGAACCAGATCTTGTAGTTGCCCTGCCAGGGAGCATCTATATCCTTAAGGAACTTGTCGTAGTCCTTTTTGAAGGACTTTTTAGGGATCTTTATACCGTCAAGAGCCTGCTGCACATAAGACTCGATGGTAGCTATATTATCAGGATAATGCTTTTTACACAGATCATAATTTATACGAAGTGTAAGGAGAGCCTCGTCATTGTTCATCTGGGCCTCATATACGGAAGCATCATCATCAAGGGCATAGGAATAGAGATACTCTATGGCATCACGGTCCATATTAGCGGTAATGAAAGCATCCTCAAAGTTAAAGTTCTGGGTGCAGTCAAAACTGATCTGATCGGAAAGCTTCTTTTTTGCAGTTTCAAAATCAGTCTTGGCATTGGAAAGCGCCACCTGACAGTTGTCCAAGCGGTCCTCTGCATTTTTAAGCTTGTCCTGGGCTGCCTTGACCCGGTCCTTTAAAACACGGGGAGATACCTGGACCTCATTGCCCTCAGCATCAGTTTCCGTAACACCCTGCTCTACCGCAGCGGTGCCGTCCTTGACCTTGACCTCAAGCTTTGCAACAGTTGCCTGAAGCTTTTTGTATCTGGCTGAAAGTCTCTCCACCTCGTCATTGGCAGTAATGATCTTTATATAAGTGTTGGAAACCTTTTCGTTGGAATCAAGCTCGATCTCCTTGATCTTGTGCTTCAAAAGAGTGATCTCATTCTGAAGCTGGGTGGGCTTGAACTGGAACTCAAAAGCCTCTGCCTCGTTGGGCTTGGTGGGGAGCTTAATATTGAAGATAGGCGACCAGCGCACCGTACCCATGCTGCGCTCACGCTCACGAAGAGCTCTGACTGAGGACTGCATTTTAGCGGTCTTGGCATCGATCTTCATATCTACGGCCTCGATCTTTTCACTGGTGGCTACCGCAAGGGTCTTGCACTGGGAAAGACGAAGCTTTTTCTTACCCTGGCCGGTATCGGCGGAAAGACGCTGTTTTAGCTTGTCTGCCTCAGACGCATACTGGTCGGCATAGTCGCTTTTGGGTACAGCCTCCTCTTCCTTTTTATCCCCACCTAAAAGCTGTGAGCCGTAGCTTATGGCCGTATCCAAAGCATAAGCCCTGGAGGGAATCAGGAAACAAAATACCAAAACCAGTGCCACGATACGCCGCACTGCTATTGAAACTGTATGCAGTTTTTCATATCTTCTTTTACTCATGTCGCTATTATACTATAAAATCTGCAACAAGTGTGCAACAATTTAAAGGTTTTTTTGGGCAATTATACTGATAACAGATCCGCAAATCCCATTTCGGAGGATAGTTCCTCAAAAGTGCCCGTTTTGACTATCTTTCCATCCTCCATATAAATTAACCTATCGGCGTTATGAATGGCGGAAATCCTGTGGGCCACTACAATGCGTGTGGCATCCATATTTCCTACAGCTTCCATGATATCCTGCTGCATTTTTTCATTCAGGGCCGAGGTGGCCTCGTCAAAAATTAAAATACCTGGCTTATGGGCAAAAGCCCTGGCTATAAGTATCCGTTGCTTCTGACCCCCGGAGATATCTGCGGAATTTTCTGCTATGGGGGTGTGCATCCCCAGAGGAAGTTCCCTTATCTCCTCATCAATACCGGCAAAGTGCGCCGCCTCCCAGGCATCAGACTCATCCAGTTCATTATACCCTATTATTATGTTATTTAATATATCATCCCTGAAAAGCCTGCCGTCCTGGATCACGGCACCCATGTTTTTCCTCAGACTCTTTAGGTCCACTTCTGACTGGTCAATGCCGTCATATAGTATCCTGCCGGAATCCGGCTTTTCAAGGCCTAAGATCAGGCGGATCAAAGTGGTCTTGCCGCATCCGGTTTTCCCGGCTATCGCCACAAATTCTTTCGGCTTTATATGGAGGCTGATATCATTTATTATGGTTTTACCCTTTTCATAGCCAAAGCTTACATGATCTAATTTTATATCGCAGATTTTATTCTGTACGATCTTTTTGCCTGTATTATCCTCAGGTACCGCTTCTAAGATGGGTTTTGCCAGCTCATATACAGGAGTTACGGAGGCAAACTGCAATCCGATGTCCGAAAGAGCTGAGACTCCGGCTAAAAGCCCGCCATATGCTGTGTTAAAAGCAAGGTAATCCGAGACAGTGATTTCAGACCTTGCAGCGATGTAGTAGATAAGTATCGCACCAAACAGCTTTATGGCCATAAGAAGGGCCGGGGATATCTTTATAAGAGCAGGCGGATCATACTTCTTTTCTATGGATTTAAGGTAATGCGCCTCCCAGTTTTTATATGCCCGCTCTTCCGCCCCGGAAAGCTTTATCTTTGAAGCATTTCGGATCAACTCAAGGCTTACTCCGTTTTCCCTGGCCTCATGGTAGCGCTGCTCGGTTTCGATGCGTTTTTTTAAAAGGACTGCCATAAGTGAAATTGCAGCGGATAATACTATGATGATCACCGAGGGGATAGTAAGCCGGGGTGCGAAATTTACGATCTGTCCCACGAAAACCAGTGATGAAAGGGCGCTTATCACACCGATGATCAAACCATCAGAGAATATGTCCCCCAAATCTCCCACTGCGTTCATCCTCACATAGAGTTCCCCTGCGGGATAGCCTCTGAAAAAGGAGATGGGCAGGGACAGTATCCGATCCATCAAAGCCTCTTCCGTCTTTTTTCGAAGATCCAGTTGTAATCTGCCGGAAACTGTGGTACGAAGTAACCGGATAAGCTGGGATGTAAGCTCCGTGGCAGCGATGAATACACTGATGCCGAAGAATAGGTTCATGTCGCGGCTTTCCAAAATGTCCCCGGTCAGATATTTCGTAAATACGGGCAATACGAATGAAATCCCTGCGGATATGGCTGCTACGCAGACTAATATGATAATGTCTTTCGGTTTAACGAAGGACATCCTGAAGCGGAGCACATCCGGGATATTCAGTTTTCTGTTTGGAAATGTGTTCATACGCTTCTCCATACTATGGGATATATATCCCTTACTGTAATTTAGTCCCATTAATTTGGCCCATATATACTCGGGGTGAGGTCCATATGTATTCGCGTAGCAAACCCTTTTTCGGGTTTGTGGCGAATACATATGGACCTCACATCATTTTCTACATCCTGATCTCACTGTCACAAATCCGGATGACGGAGGATCTGTGGGTTACCATGATGCAGGTGATGCCGCGGTCACGGATGGCGGCTATGATTTTTTTTTCTGTTGCGGCATCAAGGTTTGCGGTGGCTTCGTCGAGGATCAGTATCCGGGGATTTCTGCAAAGGGCCCGGGCAATTTCCAGGCGCTGCCGCTGGCCACCGGAAAACTCGTCGGATCTGAGGGCAATATCAAAGCCACCACGCTTTATTATGTGATCGTAGATGTCAGCATCCCTGCAGGCACGGATCATGGCTTCGTCGGTGATGCTTTCATCCCACATCTTAAGGTTGTTTTTAATAGTGTCGGTAAAGAGGCGGATATCCTGGTCCACCACTGCCACATTTTTGGTAAAGGCGGTATGGCCGATATCATAAATAGTTTTGCCGTCGTAGAGAATGTCACCCTCCCACTGCCGGTACAGTCCGCAAAGCAGTCTGATAAGGGTGGTCTTGCCGCAGCCCGAGGAACCGGTGATAACAGTAAGGGTGCCCGGTTCAATGTGAAGGTTAAAGTCTGTGATCAGAGGCTCGTCAAAGCGATAATACCCGAAACGGACGTTTTTCATATCTATGGTTCCGGATAAAACTATATCCTGTTCTGATACGGCAGTATTAATGGGTGCGGTATCAACTTCGTGGGACGTGGCGACCGGGTTATCGGCTGTGACAGTCACAGCGGAGTTTACCACCATCGGATCGTCGGGATACTCCATCACATCCTCCACCCGGTCCATATCCGCCCTCATCTCGGAAAGCTTCTGCCCGGAGGATATGAGTATCTCCGCAGGATTCATAAAGGCCCCCAGGTATCCCATAAATGCAGTCATAAGACCCAGCGTAAACTCCCCCTGCATGGTCAAAAACACTCCTATTATCATAACAAGGTGATTTGACATACGGGATAAAAAGGCCGGTAAAACCCCAAGCCTGGCATCTGCCAAAAGAAAATCCTCTCTCCCCTCATATCTTTTATCCAAAAGATCCTTCCAGGAAGCAAAATACCCCTCCTGTGCCCCGGAGGCCTGGATGGACTCCATCATTTCAAAACCGGTAATGGTGGTGGAGGAATAAAGGCTGGTATCATTAAGATACATACTGTTAAAATCCATCCGTTTTTTGGCAATGATCCGTGACATAAAAAGATTTATAAATACAGTAAACACTCCTACTGCCGTAAGGGGTAAAGAATATCTTATCATCACCGTAAGATAGAAAACCATCATCACCGAATGAATAAAAAGAGGCGCTATGGTGCTCACCAGTGAAAGGGATACTGATGCGTTGGTGGATTTTCTCATCAAAAGATCCCCGGCCAGACGCTGGGAATAAAACTCACAGGGAACGGATAAGAGTTTCTTCATATATGAAGCATTACCGGATAAGGCCATGGAATACTCCACCTTAAGGCGAAAGATACTGTGAGCTAAGGTGATAACGGTCTGGGCTGAAGCAAGCAATACCATTACGGTAATGAACACCGAAAAATAAGCCCGATCGCCCTCCGTAAGTATCCGGTCCAAAAAACCCTGCATCATTCTGGGATTTATAAATCCGAACAGACTGTTTAAGACCATAACGATGATCATAAGGACAATGACTGCTCCCATGCCCTTAAGCCTCTTTTTTGCAAAGGAAAGAATGCTTTTGGGTGCGCCGGAGGGAACAAAGTTCTCTGCGGGAGTTATGTCCAAAACCACCCCGGTAAAATGCTCCTTAAAATCCGAAATCCCGATACGCTGCCGTCCCCGGGAGGGAGAATTTATAATGGCATATCCCGACTTAAAGCCGCAGAGCACCACAAAATGCTTCATATCCCAGTGGATTATACATGGAAAGCTGACCTTCCCCTCAAGGGCATCTGCCTCAAGGGAATAGCCCTTTGCATTAAAGCCGTATGACCGGGCTGCCCTTACAATATTTCCGGCGCTGACTCCGTGCCGTGACACTCCGCAGTCAACCCTTGTCTGCTCTATGGGTACCCATTTTCCATAGTATGCCCCTATCATTGAAAGGCAGGCCGCACCGCACTCCCTGTACTCCAGCTGAGTGATCAGGGGGACCCGGGCTACGCCGCTTTTTTTCGGTTGTCCATTCCTTTTTTTCATCATATATCTATGTACAATGCAAATAAAAAAACAGCGCAGTCACAACCAATACGGAAAAGAAAATGCATAGTTGATCTCGAAGACGCCGATCTATATCGGCTTTGTATTTACCATATCCCCCATACATTTTACTGTATGCTCATACCAGCCTTCATTAAAGAATTTACACTTGGTGGGATCCACATCCCAAAAGCCCCTCTCGTCCTTCGAATACAAAAGGGCAAGCGCCCGGCATCCTCCCGCGCAGTAGTTGTAATGCTCACACTCCCTGCACCTTTGGTTTATCTCCCTTAGCTGATAGAGATTTTTGGTGACAACATCATGATACATACCACCTGATATAAGATCCACCAATCTGCTCTCATGGAGATTACCAAGCTTTATCCCATGCTCCAAAAGATAACCTGAAAACTGCAAACAAGGCACCGCCGAACCGTCAGCGGACACTCCTATCATGGCCCTGTTCCCGGCGCAAACCGCCTCGGTATCCCTGATATCTCCCCGGGCAAACCTGACCGGTACCATATAATAGGATCCATCCAATAGATCCACACTCATAAGCTGCCAAATCATAAGTTCTGCCAGCCGCCGATCAGACTCTTGCAGGGAAGAAATATAGTCATAAATCTCTCTGGCAAGGCGGGGCATCCTTTCAAAATATTCATCCAAAGGCATGCAGGCATCACCGGCTGACTCCCTCCATCTGGCCACCTCGGTAGTCCGGATGAGTCTGAGTCTGAACACTCCCAGTTCATTCAAAAGCTTTACGGTATCAGGAACGCTATCCACTGTCCTGCGGTTAAGCTGCATCTGTGCCATTACCTTAAAGCCGCATTTCCTGCAGAGTTTGATGGCCTCTATAGCAGACTCCTCCGCCCCTGCCCGGTTCCTCATCCAGTCATGGCAGCCCACTCCGTCAAAGGATATTTTCATAATGGGATCGCAGCCAAAGGATAAAAGCTCACTTAAAAGCTCCGGGGTAATGAAATGTCCGTTGGTATTGATCTCCGACACGAACATATTGCGCTCATATATCCCCCTCATTATCTCCATGAAATGAGGATGCAGCATAGGTTCCCCACCTGTTATGGTAAATCCATGGATCCCACATTCTGCCGCCTGATCCAAAAGGTCAAGGGCATCAGACAGGCTCCATTCACTCATAAGCGGAGCATTGTCCGCAGCATTGAAACAGTGAATGCAGTTATAATTGCATTTACCGGTGATCATGAAATTGATGGCTTGGAAATTTCTGTGGGGATATGACTTAAAATGGGACCACTCTGACGGATGCTGTCCCCTGCTGCAGGGCTCGATAAGTCCCCGGTCCAAAAAGTCACTTATAATGGAAGAGCCCGGCAGATCATGCTCGCCATCGCAGAGCAAAAGAACATCCATCTCCTCAGAGGACAGTCTGTGTGCCGGAAACTCGTTTTTAACATAATAAGCCCCGGGGACAAACATCCATGACCGCGGGGCTATATTTTCTCTGATTCTGTAATACATATCTTATGTTATGCTATCCGACTCATTACTCTGAAGGATGTAATAGAAAGCAAAGGTAGTATCGTCAGGTGATGAAACGAAGTTGTATACCAGTCCGTCCTTTTCGTAGGAATGGAGATATACCACATAATCCGTATCATAATAATCCACTGTGGAATACTCGTCGAATACTCCTGTCTCCGTAATATCGGCAGGACCGTTTATGATCTGTATATCAGACTCCTCGTTGAGTCTGTTTATGATCATAAGCTCCGGCAGTGTGGCATAGGAATCACCCACGTAAGTAGGCTCACCCAAAGCCTGCTGCACACCGTCAAAGGTGGTATAGTCGTGCTTACCGATACGTATGGAGTTGTCCATGATATATACTGCAGATACTATGGCTGCCGAATCAATGGACTCGCTGTTGGTGATCTCCTCAGTCATGGCATTGATGTCACTCATTACCCTGACTCTCTCGGTGCCTGCCTCGTAAAGCTTTCTCTCACCGTTGTAGGTAATGGCCATCTCAGTGGATGACTTGCCTAAAAGGGAGGAATAAAGGATACGATCCTGGGAGAACTGGCCGTTGAATATCTCCTCACCACCGGTATTGAAAAGTCTGCCCTCTCCGTCCTTAAGACCTCTGTTAAACTCTCCTTCGTAGAGGATACTGCCGGTCTCGCGGTAAAGCTTACCCTCTCCGTTGTACTGGTTCTCGTGAAAATCTCCCACATAACGAAGGATGCCGTTCTCATAGTACTGGGTACCCTTGTCCTCATACATGCTGGACTTGAAATTGCCCTCGTAGATAACGATACCCTCAGGGTTCATCAAAGTGCCGGGGCCGTTACAGCCGGCGTCCTCAACATCACCCTCGTAGGCGATCCATCCGGACTTACCCTTGATCCTGACCTTGCCCTTGGCAAACTTAAGAAGAATGGAATTGTAATTGTAGGTCTTGATGTAGGATGCTGAATTACTGGGGAAAAGCGCATCCTTCTGGCTGATGATATAGATGGTACACAAAATACCGATAACGATAACCACAGCATAGGCCAGCTTTTTGGAAACCAGCCAGCCTCCTATGGGATAATAGTCGTCCTTATTACGGGGACGGATATTTAAGACATTCTGAACAAGGTTACGGACAATTTCCGTAAACCTTGCGATCATGAACCGGGGATTAAGCAGAAGCTTAATTCTGGTGACCAGCGGCAATATCCTCGATTTAAATACATTAATCAGAATATCAAACAGATTCATATATCATGCTCCATAAAATAAATGTTAAAGTAACTGTATCATATCAGATATTCCCGGCTTAACCGGTACGAAATCCGTAAAACCCAAAGTCTGCCATTACCCGGGAGACACTATCATTCTGCGTGCAGCTCACCCACGAAATCAGGTGAAGCCGACTCGTTAAGAAGTCTCTCACACTCAAACAGATACCATTTTGCCACAGCATCCGTAGGAACCTCGCGGAGAATATCAGTAAACATATTCCTGGCGAAATAGAAGTCCTTTTCGTAGAAAAGCTCCAAAGCCCTGCCGAAGTCCTCCATGGTCCTCTTCTTGCCCCGGCGGTTCTCGCCATCTGTAGCATCCAAAACCTCATACAGGCTGATGCGTCGTTTCTGATCATTTTTATCCGGTAAAACAAAACCGATATAACGGAAATCCCAGGCCCCGGTCTCGCGCTCCACCACCGACTGGGTAACTACCATGGATACTCCAAGGGATCCCAGCCACTCAGCATATTCACCAAGTCCCGTGGTCACCTCAGCTGAAAGACAGGTAAGAGCCTGTGTATCCGTACCTGCTACTCCATAGATATAGGAAGCATAATGGAGTATAATGGTGGGATTGGGAACATTCCTGTCAGTTGCAGCCTCTCTGGCCAGATCAGCACCAAATCTGATACTGTTGTGGTTGTCCTCCAAAAAAAGCATACGGATAAAGGAAAGGTTGTCCTCGGCCGAAATGAAAATACCGTCCGTATTATCACCAAATCTCTCAACCATGGTAAACAAAGAATTCCTGTAGCTGATACTTTTGACATCTATAGAACCGGAACTGCCACATCTGATAATGGCAACCGTACCGTTGAGCTTTTTGTAGTCTCCAATCTTGACCTCTGTGATCATATCCTTGCCAAGGATCTGCTCGATCTTTTTGGGAGCAAATCTGAAGTAAGCCTCGTAGGTCATGAACTTTTCCCTGCTGGCCCGCTTTAACTTTTTCTCAACTTCGTTGATACCGGCCCAGATACGCTTTACATCATATCCAACCACATTATCCGGGATATCGATCTCGTCCTTGCCGGCACCGAGATCCTCAATAGCCTGAGCTATACGATTCAGATATCCGGCCTCGGCGTAAATGAGTATCACTGCCAGCACTGAAGCGATCACGAAAAGCATAAGCACAAGTATGGGAAGCGCCACCTCATAAGTCACTACATATTCTGCCGGGTTAAGAAGCCTGGCCACACATAACAGCTTGTACTGAGGCGCTGTGGATAAGGTTACGGCAATGAAATGAATCCTGTCACCGTCAATATCCGCAACCCTGTTATCCATAGACTCGGGAGCGGCAACCAATTCCCTGGCATCCTCACCGTATACATATCCTACGGTACCGCCGCCTACGCCCTTGATACTCATGATTATCTTGCCCGATGACTGATCCACTACGGCAATATCCCTGATATCCGCCATCTCGTCAGACCTGTCGGCAATTCCGTTCATGTTGGAATAAAATATAGCATACTCCGAAGAGGAGTAAAACTCAGAAGAACCTATGTCCGAAGGTGCGTTGTTGCCTAAAAGCGAAAGCGTATAACTCTCGTTTCTCAAAAACTCCCTGACAGCCGCTGCCTGATTCTCATAGGCCGAGAAAAAAATAACCACAACCGAGCTTGCCACAATAAGTCCCTCGATAAGCAAAAACCTGTATACCACCCTCTTCCTGTGTGACAATAAACTAAACAACAGGATGATAATGATACTGCCTACGATACAATATGCCAAAACATCGATGAAGGATACACCGGTGGCCTTTAAGCTGTTTAAGAAGGACTGGTTTCTGTTGTCAAAGAGAGATTTAACCTGGGTGTTCTCAGCAAAATACTCGTCAGCCTCCTGATCATCATAACGGGTATAAAGTGTCCCGTTGCTGTATTCGGCATCAGTATAGAGCATGCCGCTGGGATTTCTCTCTGTGCTGATCTCGTTGATCTCTTTTGAGGTGCCGGAGAGTTCCTTCTTTTTATCATTTGAGATACCCTCTAATCTGATAAGTTCAAAATCACTGTAGCTGTAGATGTAGATATCCTGTCTGGACTTGGTGATGCCGGTAATGTACAAAACACCCTCATCGTCATAGGAGAAACCGGTAAGCTTCAGTCCGCTGTGAACATAAAAGGATGTGGACATGGCCTCTATGATCATGTCCGAAGTAAACGATACTATCCTGTAGGGAATATAATTATCCTCGGAAGCATCACCCTGCATGAGGGCGTAGAACACGCCTCCTACCTGTCCCTCATTGTTTTGGGATGCAAGCTTTAAGATCTTCCAGTCGGAAATGTACTTGCGTCTGTGGGTGACAAACACTTTATTGGTGTTCCCGTCAGGGGTAAGCTGGTAGATTACACCCGATCCATTACTGTTGTCGCTGACATAGGTATATCCCGAAAATGTAACACTGTCACTGGTAATGGTGTAGGATGCCTTGTCCGTAGTGGTAATGTTTTTATAAACATTTACTCCAATGACAAATATGATCCATATAGCGCAGATTACCCATGTAACGCGTCTGATCCTTCTCATGCTAACTCCTTTTACTACCTTTATTGTACCAGTGATTCCTCACCTATCCGTTCAAAACTCCTGATGAAAAATCTAAGCCACGGAACATCTCCGAAAATTGCATTTGTTAAGAAAGTGATAATGGTAAATACCAGCAAGATCACACATAAAGTAAGGAAAACCCGAAACAGCCTGTCACGGTTGTCCTCAAACCACAACATGATCTGACGAAAGATCCCCCGCTTTGCATGCTTACCGGAAACCATGTCTACATCACGGTAAAACTCGGCAAAGCTGTTAAAAGCGGACCTCTCTATCTTCATCCTCAAAAGATCCCTAAGCTCCCACTTAACCTTGCTGTCCTTTTGATTGAGAAGAGACATAAGCTCATTGGCGCAAAGCTTAACACAATCCCGCTCGGTAATGCTCTCGTCCACCCCGGAAAAATCTATGGCATATGACATAAACACCGAACCGTCACGGGCTATATTGACCTGTCCCTGCTTGATGGCCAGGTATAAAAGAGGCCAGGGCAGCTCGGATGTCATGCATGAGATGATATAGCTTTTGCACATCTCCTCACTTGCCTCAAGAGCCATGTGCTTTCCCATGTAAAAACGGGAAATGGGTCTGGCTGAGACATAAGGATAGAATACCAAAAGCTGTCCACCGTCGGAAAAATAGTGGATATTTGTATCAACAGATATATTTACAGCGTTCTGATATATCCTGTGAAGAGAAGCTATAACCTCATGGTCATGTGTCTCATATACGGAATAGCGCGTACGCTCTGAAGAATTGATATCCTCGCATACCATCACACGGCCAACATCATTCCCATCTATGAGCTGCACTTCATTCAGGCGCATGTTTTGTGTCTTGTACACCAATTCACGCTCCCCCTTGATCACTTCAAAATACTGGTAAGCATATTAGCCTGTCCGCCGCCGAGTGCAGGTCCCTGAGCACTCTGATCCTCAGAACGCTCCTCCATACCCTTCTTCTCAACAACAGCATATGCATAGGTGCAGACCTTGGGCATATCTGTGCAGAAGATCCTGATCTCATATACGCCGGGCTTGGCAGGTGCTGTGTATACACCGTCGGCGGTAATGTCGCCGCTGCTCTCATCCGTAAGCTCGTAGGTAACCGAGCAGGGATCCATACCCTCGAACCTGACGCCGAAGTAATGGCTCTCCTTGGTAAGCATCCTGACTGTAGGCATCTCGGGAGAAATGCTGGCTCCTGCGATCTCAGGCTCCTCAGCGATCTGATCGCCTGAAGGGAATCTGATGGCTACCCAGCGATAGGTGAGCATCAGGTAATCTACTGTATCCAAAAGTCTGGCTCCAACCACGAAGCTGCCTTTGTCATTTAAAACCCTGACTGCCGTCTCGGCATTTACAACACTCTTTTGCTCGCTGCCGAAAATATCGGGCGAACCGTAAATGGTGCTCTTTAAACTGCTGCTGCTGGCATCGTCGGAAATAAGCTCATATCCGACCTCAACATAAACATTGCCTTTGCCAAGCCCGTGCAAGATCTCGCCCGAGTAGAAAATATCTCCTCTCCTGGCATCCTCGCCCAAAGGTATCTCAACGATACCGGTAGCGATCTCAGGCATGCCGGAGCGCTTGCCAACCGTAACATCCTTGCCGCCATCTAAAACAGCCGCCAAAGCCTTGGGAGGATGGATGTCCGCCTCCTTGATAAAGTATTCAAGATAATCGGCGCGCTTAAGATCCTGAGCGGGAACCGATACATACTGCTTAACCGTAGCCTCAACTACTTCCTCGATGATGTATGCGCTCTCGGTACGAACCAGGGTGAAATCGGCAAGTCTGATATAATCTCCCTGTCCGCCGATATTTTTCATCTCAAGGTTCATACGTCCGATCTCACGATTGACAAGCTGTCTGGGCTTTAATGATGTAAGTGCAATATCCATCATGAAATTGGCGGGAACCTCCATAGCCATATCATTTTCAAATGCAACGGCTGTACCGCTCTCTAAGATGATATTGGTGGTAGCCACGGGAGAATCAATGGTCTCCATCCAATAATAATTCATAATACTCTCTCCACTGGAAAGGGAAATGTCCGAAAGAGCCACATTGATCACATTGGAGCCGTCAGGTGATAAGAATGTAGGTGTCTGTAACCTGGCGTTGTATGAAAGGGAAACATCCTCATCAGAGATCTTTTCAACCTCGATCTCCGCACGGATAACATGCCCGCGGCAGGCGGAAGCAGGCATCCTGAAGGTCACCATATAGTTGGAGCTGGAATATAAAATGGAGCTCAAAAGGAACTCTCCCTCCATCTCAAAGGTCTCCGGAATATCCTCCTGATCCATCAGGAAAAGCGTGTATCCCTCACGGACGCGGTTGTACTGGAACTCCGCCCCGGGATCGTCCTGGTCTATGGAATAAACCTTGTGAACATCCTCCTCCTTGTACCTGAGGCAAAGGGATGCCTTGTTGGTGCGCAGTGAATCGAAGCCCTCGATGGCCGAAAGCTTTTTAACATCGGAGGTTTCTACAACGATCTCCCTGCCCATTCCATCAATGGCAACTCCACTTTCCACGAGGAAAGAAAGGTCATCCAATGAGAATACTCCAAGTCCGCAGACAACACCTGATCCATACATCAGGCCGTTTAAGAATCTGCGTTTGTTGTTCATGTATGTCTGTTCAGCTGTGAAATCGCCGCTGGACATACGCTTTCTGGGATAATACCGGTTCCGTTCAAACGGATAGAGTTGTGTGTTGTTCATACGCTTCTCCTTTATGAAAACTAATACTCACCTATATAGGTAAAGGTGATCCTGTCACCCATTTTCTCCTTGTTGTCATTCCATTTAATACCGTCACGCGCAAGTACTATGGACCCTGAGCCGTCCTCGTAGATAACCTCCTCGGAAGGATTGCCGCTCGCATCATAGGTCACAAAGGACTTTTTGCAGTTCTGGTAAACAAATCCGTCCTCGTTGTCCTGCCAGGAGCCATCCATCTGCCAGAAGTAAACCTCGTCCTCCGCCTCGGAAAGATTGATGATAGCGTGGAAACCGCCTTCTCCGTCCCTCCATGTATCTATGACAAATCGCTCGTTGTTGGGATCCTGCCACTCGCCTAAAAGCTGCCTTTGAAGCTCGTCCCGCTTTTCCTTGCGCTCCTCATATCCGCTGTCGAGATTCACATTGGAAAGGGAAAGCTTCGGAAGGCCCTTTACATATATCACCACGCCTAAGGCTGCAGCCAGCATGATGACTATTATAACAATAGTAAATATGTTGTTTTTTTTCTTTTTACTTTCCATATCAGATACGGGAAAGCTCGTATTCAGCCCACGGATACTGGTTCATAAACTGGCCGTCGTACCGCTCCACTGCTTCCCATTTTCCTTCCAAAAAATCATAGTAATCGCAGTCGATGGAAGCCGTATCTATACCGATGCTGTTATATTTTTTGATAACAACACCCTCTGCACCCACCGACGATAAAGTCCTTTTCAAATCACTGATCATATTCCGAAG
>JAEEGL011311171.1_pt1 | contig 18266 bp, 14 predicted proteins | sample 9134231 | NCBI WGS metagenome assembly JAEEGL01 (sample SAMN16246548, study PRJNA631951) | gut metagenome | biome: gut microbiome; feature: rumen; material: fiber-attached | host: Bos | place: Iran: Karaj | collected 2018-10 | reverse complement strand
GCTTATTTGATGGTGAAGTACTTCTCAGGCACCTCGATCTCGGTGGCGCCCATGTAGTGGCCGGGATTGCCCATGATGTAGGTATCCTGGTACACAAGGAAGGTGTTGTCGGCCTTGACGCCGGTCTCCGCATTGGTGTAGTTGGAGCCGTTCCAGGCAGCACCGGGGGAGAAGACTTCGTACGCCTTGGCGATGTCGTCCATGTCGAGCAGCTCGCTCTCGCCCTTGATGACGTTCACAGCATGCTGGGCAAGACCGGCGGACACGGTGTAGCCATAGGAGTAGGCCCAGGTGCCGAAGCGGCCAGCGCCACCCTTCTCGCAGACGGCCTGCTCGACCTTGGCCAGGATCTTGGCGTAGTCGCCAGCCTCAGCGGTCAGATCGATGCCCAGGGCACCGGGGTAACCCATGGTGGGAGAGGGCAGGTCAGCCTCGACGAAGCAGCCGCCGTAGGCGAGGAGCTGCTTGAGCAAGGGCTCGGTGTGGGCGTCGTTGGTGCAGAAGTAGGCAGCGTTCTTGCCATACTGCTCGACCCACTGGGGCACATGCTCGAGGATGTAAGCCTGGGCACCGGCCACGCCCACGTCGGTGGTGGGATCGGGCGCGGTCTCCAGGACGAAGGTCATGCCAAACTCTTCGCAGGCAGCCTTCATGATGGCCACGCGGCGGCTCATGGTCTCATAGGACATGTGCCGGGGGAAGGAGATATGGACGAAGGTGTCGCAGCCCATCTCGTGAGCGGTCCGAATCATCAGGTAGCCGCGGGCGACGAAGTCGTTGTTGCAGACCAGGTCAGCGGCGCTGCCGATCTCGGGCAGGTCCTCGTGGGACTCACCGGCGATGCAGAGGATGTCAGGACGACGCTCCTTGATCTGACGGAAGGCCTCGGTGGTGCCGGGCACGGCCTGGTTGACGATGATGGCCTTCATCAGAGGATCGTCGGACATGTTGACGATGGTCTGGATGGTGGTCTCCAGCTCCTCAGTGAAGTTGTCGGGATAGATGGCCAGCTTGACCACATCCTCGCCGTACATGGCCTGGAAGGCCTCGGCGCCACGACGATCATCCTCGCTCTGGGAGACGGAGCCGGTGATGATGCCGATGTGGAACTCATCGTCAGCAGCAGCGGGCTTCGCGATGGCGACCAGGGTGAACAGCATGGTCAGCGCAAGCATCAGGGACAGTGCTTTCTTCATGGTTTTGATTTCCTCCTGTTTTTTATTCTCGGGTGGTCCGGCGTTTTTTCCCATAGAAAGGAACGTTTTCTTTTGTGAAACAAAAGAAACGAGGCGTACGCCTCGTGCGGCCGTTTTACCCGTTTGCTGGGTAAAAGCGCAGGACGTCCTGAACACATATTAGTATAGACAGTTGACAGCGCCTTGTCAATAAATTGTTCACATTCCCCTGCCGTCGCCTCTTCTGCATAGCTTCTCTGTATTCGAGGCACAGTAAGAAAAAAACGGAAAGGAAACGCAAGATGAAGCAAATCGGCAGCGCCACGCTGCTCTTTGAGTACCGGCCCTATGTGCTCTCCGCCGCCAGCGTGGCGGGGAAAGCGGAGGAACAGGGCCCCTACGGCCATGTCTTCGACGAGATCATGGAGGACGACCGGCTGGGCGAAAAGACCTTCGAACAGGGGGAGCGGCGGATGCTCCTCAAGGCCCTCTACCGGGCCACGACCCGGGTGAGCCTGCCCATGGAGGCGGCGGGCTGTCTGCTGGCCGGGGACCTGCTCAACCAGATCGTCACCGCCAGTTACGCCGCTCGGGAGCTGGCCATCCCCTACCTGGGCCTCTACGGCGCCTGCTCCACCATGACGGAAGCGCTGCTCCTGGGCGCCACCCTGGTGGACGGCGGCTATCGGGACCGGGCCCTCTGCGCCGCCTGCTCCCATTTCTCCACCGCCGAGCGACAGTACCGCTTCCCCCTGGAGATGGGCACCACCGCCCCGCCCCACGCCCAGCGGACCGTCACCGGTGCCGGCGCCGTGCTCCTGGGCGCCTCTCCCCTGCCCCACACCGGCTTTCACCACGTCCGCCTGGAGGCGGCCACCCTGGGCCGCGTCCGGGACCTGGGGATCACCGACGCCAACAACATGGGCGCGGCCATGGCCCCTGCCAGTGGTATACTAACACCATCGGTTTTTCCCCTTTTTTAGCCAGATTTGGCGGCATATTTCAAACACACCGTCCCATTAACGGTACAAATAGGTTAATGAGACATAAACACCAAAAAGGGGGGGCCGATACACAACAAACACCATATTGGAGGGACCATGAAACCGCACATCCGAGACGAAAAAACCGGGCTCGAGTATGAGCTCACCGGCGATTTTTACCTGATCGCCGGGGACGACGACCCGCCCCCTCGACCCATCGGCATCTGGGGCCGACGGCGGCTGGACCACCTGAAAACCCATCGACAGACCCTCTACACCAGCCTCCTCCTTTCGGGCAAGCTGAACGACCACCTAGCCGACCTCAACGAGGAGGCCACGGCCATGGCTGCACGCCTGGTCCGGGAGCTGGCTCAGCGGGAGGGGGTGGATGAGCGCCTCAAGGCCGCCGACCCCCTATCTTGGGTGGGTCGGATGAACAGCATCCGCGCCAGGGTCCGGGAGATGGTCTACGCGGAGCTGATCTACCCATGACCCCCGTCTCCCCCAAGCCCAGGCGAAAACAAAAGCACAAGCGGCCCCCGCCCACGATCACCTTTCTTCCCTCCTGGAACGACCAGGCCGCCGAAACCTGGATCAAGGTCTTCCGCATGAAAAACCAAAAGAAAGTGGCCGCCTTCCTGGATAAGGTGGACGCCCACGACGACGGCCTCCACCCCATCGCATACCAAATGGAGCAGGGCGTCCGGTACCTCTGACCGGACGCCCCACGGCATGGTTCTACCTTACGAAGTCAGCTTTTGACGATGATTCAGAAAAGTCTGTGTAAAACGCCTCTACGGTTGACTTTTGTTATCATCTATGATAACATTGGGAAACAAAAGGAGGTGTGGACCATGATGGATGATCGTTCCGTCACGCAGGATCGGCAAAAGATCATTTCCATATTGACCGCTGCCCGGCTGGAAAAGGGCATTTCCCAGCAGGCGTTGGCGGATATGATCGGCACCAAGCGGTCCAACATCAGCCGGATGGAGAGCGGCGCTCAGAATATCTCCCTGGATATGCTGCTCAAGGTGGCCGGGGCGCTGGGCAAGGATGTGTCCGTTGTGCTGGAAGAGAAAGAGAATGGTATCATAGATGAGTACAGCCTCCGGCTATACGACGAGGAGCTGCTGACCTTCCGGCTGAAGGACAGCGGGTTGGAGGGATTGAAAGCTGAGATCCTCTCCGTGAACGAGGCGCGAAAAGCCGTGTTCCCCCTGGACCTCACGTTGACCGGCGAGGGGATCATCCATTGGCTGGAGCGCCGGGTCATCCCCAAGAACCGGGCCTTTGTGGACGAGATTCTGAAGACCCTGGGGCTCAGCATCAACAACACCAAGGGCATCATCGACGTCTGCAAAGGGCTGTCCCTCAACGACAGCTATTGGGTCGTGTCCCTGGGCTTTTCCGGTTGTTTTAGGGAATACAATCTGTATGAGAACCGCTTTTCCAGCGTGCTGTCCCTGGTGGCCTATACCGGCGTCGGCCAAAGCCGGGAGGTCTTCACCACCTCCCCGGAGCTGACCACCCAGGGCATGCTGCGCAAGGCGTGGCGGTTCATCGAAGGGGACGGCATCTATCTCTACAAGGGCGGCACGGAGGGCGCGGCCAACACCGGCCGCGAGCCATACAGCGAGTACTATGCCTGCCAGATCGCCGAACGCATGGGGCTCCATTGCGTCCACTACGACCTGGAGAACTGGAAGGACATCCTGGCTTCCAAGTGCAAGCTTTTCACGGACATCGACACCGCCTACATCCCCATCGGGCATCTGGTGAAGTCCGGCGGCATCCAGGGGTGCCTGGAATACTACGCCGGGATCAGCAAAGAAGCTGCTGAGGAGTTGAAAAGCATGCTGGTGTTCGACGCGGTCATCTATAACGAGGACCGACACTTCGGCAACTTCGGCGTGCTGCGGGACAACCGCTCCGGCCAGGTCATCGGCGCCGCGCCGATCTTCGACAACGGCATCTCCCTGTTCAACTTCGCCATGCCGGAGGACTATGCACACCTCGATGAATACGCCAAGACGCGTTCCAACCCCTACGGCGTCCCCTACGAAACCATCTGCCGCGAGGTGATGGGCACCAGGCAGCGCAATCAGCTCCGCCGCTTGATCGGCTTCCGCTTCACCCGCCACCCCTCCCTCAACCTCCCGGAGGACCGCCTGCAGGCCATCGAAGCCCACCTCGATGGCCGCGTCCGGGAACTGCTGTCGCTGCCCAGGGCGAGGGATACGCATTAAATATGCCTGTATCTTTATGTCCTATAAATGGCCCTAAATTTCCAGAAAATGGTGCTATAATTGTTTGATGGAAACGAAAGCAGGGAAGTAAAAGCTCAATCATCAAGCAATGGAACAGGAAGGCTTTATCATTATGAAAGCTGCGCACATAAAGGAAATACCAGACGGTTCATATCGCATTCAAAGCATTCAGGAGCATTGTGAGAACGTGGCGTTGCTTGCCGGATCCTTTGCGTCCGTGTTTGGCGCGGAGTCCATTGCGAGATACACCGGACTGCTCCACGACATAGGAAAATACTCCGATGCTTTCCAGCGGCGGATCAACGGTTCATCTGAGCAGGTGGATCATTCGACCGCCGGTGCGCTGGTCGCCTGGCGATCCGGAACACGAACAGGCCTGCTGGCAGCATTCTGCATCGGCGGGCATCATGCCGGATTACCGGATCTGGGGACTAGGTTCAGCGACGCCTCCGATGGAACGCTTCTTGGGAAGTTGCGGAAGAATCCAGAGCCTTTTTCGGAATACGAAAATGAACTGACCATTGAAAGCCCATCCATCCCGGTATGGGCGACTGAGAATGTCAATACTGCGTATACCATGTTTAACTCCGTTTTTCAAGTATATGTCGTTTTTTGGGAGTTTCCAAAGAAAAGTGTTGGTCCAATACGCGGAATAATTCCCACTTTTCTGTTGAATATGCCATTATAAACTGCTTTTGCTTCTGATTTCGCAATGATTTTCAATTGGTGGATGTAACATTTTCTAAAAACTGTTACGTTTAGCTGATGCTCATGAGAAGTTTGATACTAGCTTGATAATATCTATCTATATGAGGGAGGACGTATATGAAGACCTTGCTTTTGTTACTTCTATTGTTGCTGGCCGTTGCGGGCATCTCTGCGATAACATTGATATCCGTTAAGACGATTAAGGCTAATGTTTTAGTTCTTTCAACATAACAAAGCCGGATTCGTTTGGCGAAATGTATTCTTCAGAGTAGCCTAACCGTTCTATGCTTCATTTCCACAACGTGATCGAAGTTGGTGAAGATATCCCTGAAAGACAGGTATGTCCGATTGCCTACACGGATGTGCTGTACTATGCCTATGGAAACTGACGGATCAAAATTATGGCAAGTGAAACCACCCCGATTTGAATGATCAGCTGACGCAGAGCGAGCTTGATCGGGTAAAATCTGAAGTGCCGGGATACCTACAGGCCGGTGTTGATCGCAGGGACGGTCTGCCTGTCCTGGGTCAAGTGGATGGCCTGGATGGCTATTGCGAATATCTGAAAACCCTCTGTTCTAATCTGGAAACGATGCAGTCTGCCGAGCAGAAAAAGGCAAAAAAGCTGCAGCGTAAGAAGTTGACCTGGGTGAATAGTCAAGGATGGCAGCGGGATGACGGCATCGACATCAACTTCCTGTGAAGCATGCATGGCCTACAGTTGCGTGACGAACTGCGCGGCATTTTTATATCAACTGTCATAAGGCGTTTCTTTTGCAGAAACATTCCAAAACCCAAGGTGTTCCTTACATTTCAAATCTTGGCCCCGGAATCTATGAAATCTTAACGGAAACAATTGCAAAATGGATGTTTATCGACTATAATTATTTATAATTAATATGCCTATTTGACGTTTTTTTGCTGGCAAAAGGTATACCTTTTGCAGAAGGTCTTCGTTTAGGACGATTTTCACTTTACTGGAGGTTACGTGCATGTCACAGAATGTGCGGGCAGAGTGTCCCAGATGCAGCAGGCCGTTGCAAAATTTCAACGGACACATCGGCTATTGCTCCCAGCACAAATGGGTTTCTCCCGTCGGATTGGGGTTCGAGGGCGAAGCTGCTGAGCAGAACCGTCAGGATACTGCCGCCGTCGAGCAGTCCCGTTTGAAACAGGAACGACAAGCTCAGGAAGCAAAGGCACAGGAAATCAGAGAACAGCATCAAAGCGCCGTGCGCAAAGTTTTCGCTGTCGTTGTGGCTTTAGCTCTGATCGCAGCAGCTGTCGTTTTCTTTGTCGTTCGTCCAAGCGTCAATTATGGGAACGCCACAAAAAAATTCACCGCAGGGGAGTATCAAGCGGCCAAAGATGGCTATAGTGCGCTTGGGGACTACAAAGATTCTGCTGCTCGCGTCCTCCTTTGCGACGCTATGATAGATCTGCAGGAAGGCCGTCCGGAAGGTGCTGCTGCAAAATTGGATCAGCTGACCAGCGAAGGCCAGGGCGATATCGCTACGCAGCTGATCGATGCAATTTTGCCAGTAGTTGCGGATTGGAAAGCAAAGGGGCTTACTCCTCAGGCGCTCCTGCTCTTGCTTAGCAAAGCGGCTATCATCGATCCAAACGGAACTCTTGACGTGGCCAGGCTGACGGAAGAAGGTCATGTCGCGCTTTTGGATGGAACGCAACTGTCCACGTATACCAGCGATGTTATTGGCGACGGCAGTCCGGAACTGATAGCGCTCAATGCCGACTATTCGGTGACCGTTTACCGCATGACGGCAGACGGCAATGTCAGGATGGCGGTCGACAACGATGTGGCTTCCAGGTGCGAGATGGCCTTTGGCAATCAATATATGGATACCGATGTCAATGCTTCCGTTGCCTGTTTCTCCGAGGCCTATCGCCTCTCCCCTGGGGAGGACGCTCGCGCAGCTCTGACAGCCGCTTACCAGCTTCGCTCTGCCAGCCATGAAAATGCCGGGGATATGGACGCCGCTATCGCAGACGCCAGAAGCGCCATGGAAACGGCCGGAACCGCGGACGCGTTCACCTTCTTCTATGATATAAACCTTCGCTATTGCAAAAGCGGTCATGATGCCGCCACCGCTATCGCCATGTGGGATGCATTTGCCGCGAGCTCCGTCACCGATCTTGTCCGTTTCTCGGCAAAGGATCGTTGGCAGATGGATGCCGCTCAGCTGCACATCGCTCACGCCGCGGAGCTTGCCGCACGGAAGGACGAGGACTGCATCGCCGAATTGCGCACAGCTGCCGGGATGGGCGCAGATGTGACCGGCGCGATCGCTGAAGCGGAGTCTCACTTTGAACCCGGTTTCTCTCTGGTTCGTCTGCGCCTGTTGGAGATCGAGCTGCTGGGCAACGACGCCGCAAAAGAGCAGCAGATCCGCTTCGGCATGGCTCAGGAAGTGCGCGCAGCCATCGGTGAGTGGAAAGACAGAGGCATCGCCCCGGCAGACGTACCCGCACTGATCCATCTGGCCGACGAACAGGGGATCGATCTGGACGGCATGGATCGCAACGCTATCTATGAGGAAGCGGCGGTGGCTTCCGCCGGAAATGTCGCTCAGCATACCTTTGTGGACTGGGACAACAACGGGTACAAAGAGCTGTTGACGTTGGACGCCTCCGGCGCTCTCTCCCTGTATGGACTGGATGAGATCTGGAAGACGGTTTCCTCTGTCGACACAAAGCTGCCCGGCGCCTCCTATACCATAGCGGATGAAAGCGCGCCCCTGATCCTGGTCCTTTCCTCCGGCAAGGACGAACTGCTGGCGGTCACCGGCACCAGCAGCAAGCTGTCGGCTCTTTTCCGCGAAACAGGGATCAGCCGGTATTCTCTCAACGGACAGAGGGTCACCTTCTCCCGGCTGTTGGAAGGCTCTATCGCCCGCTATACCGACTATGCATATGAAGCGATCGGCACCGCGAACCGACCGGTCCGCACGGGTGTCGACTGGCAGCAGAACGATTATCCGCAGCCGGCCAGCGCCGCCGCCGTGATCCAGCGGTATTTTGAGGCGAGAGCATATGATATTCCGGAGGAAGCTGCCCTGTTGACGGCAGGACTTGCCGCGGCCGAGCTCTTCAACGCGGACGCTCTGTCCGCGCTGCCGGCTCCTGACGTTCCCGGCACGGTGGATGCGACCGCCTACCAGAAGCAGGACGGTCGGGAATCGTTTGAGGTGACGTATCCCTCCGGGACCCGGACGGTCCGCACCTGGGTCGCCGTGGAATACAGCGGCGGTTGGAAGCTGGCGGGCGCCGCGGACACCTATGGCGCGGGGCTGTCCACAGGCGATATCGATTATTCGATCCCGCTGATCAGTCTGAACGCCGAGACCGGGAACGCTATCTCCGCCCGCGGCGGCAGGAACACCTATCGTCTACTGATACCGGCCTCCGGCAGGATCGGCCTGGTGTGGCAGTCCGGGAGCAAAGCGGCTTCCCGCACATCCCACACGGTGACCATGTATCGCGGCTCTCTCACCGGCGATACCGTGTTCAGCTTCCAGCTGCAGCCCAGCGTCAATAAGCAGCAAAGCAAGGACATGTTCGTTTCCGCAGGCGTCTATTATGTGACGATCGAGGCGAACATTTCCGATGCAGAGCCGTATCATCTGACGATCAACTTTACCGCTGATCCCTATGTGGAGTTGGAAAACAATGATATCTCTTCGCGGGCAACCGTGATGAAGCTCAACACCAGCTATTCAGGCACGCTGTCCAGCGCCAAAGACGTGGACTATTACGCCTTCACTCTGAACGCCCCCAGCGCGGTGAACGTGACCTTTGGCATTCCCGGCAACGGCAGCAAAACGACAACGCATGTGTTTACGGTCCTCCGTGCCGCCGATAAAAGCAAGCTTTCCACCGTCAGCGTGCCCGGCAATGCTCCGCTTACAGAGACCGGGAATCTCTATCTTTCCTCCGGTACGTACTTGGTGCAGGTGGCGAAGGGGAGCGCCTTCACCGATGATGCGTATACGCTCACCGTCAACGCCGGTCAGAACGGCGCCATGGAAGCCGAGCCCAACAACACGCCGGAGACCGCCAACGCCATCCGGACCAACGAGGACGTCCACGCATCCATAGGACGGGAGGGGGATGTTGACTGCTATACCTTTACGTTGGCCTCAGACGCTGTCGTTCAGCCGAGGTTCACCTTCGCGCCCACGGACAGCTCCTCAAAGACGTATGTGCTGACCATCCAGGACGCCGGTCGCCGGGAGATGCTCAAGGTGAACATAGGCGGCAAGGAATCCACCAAGGTCATAGCTCCCGTTGCGCTCACGGCGGGCACGTACACCGTGAAGATCGAGAATCCGAGGTTCGTTCGTCAGGACTACACGTTGCGCCTGGTCAGCGCGGCGGCAGCTTCCGCGGAGAAAGAGCCCAACGACTCCGCCGCTTTGGCCACCGTTCTGTCCCTGGGCCAGCCGCGCACCGGCGTCCTCACCACGGACGCGGACATCGATTATTACAAGGTGACCTTTGCCGAAAAGACGACGGCTACGCTCAAATTCTCCTTTGCGCAAAGCACGAACAAGAACACAGCGTTTGTTCTGTCCGTGGAACAGAACGGAAAGACCCAATGGACCGTCAGCATCAAGGGCGACAGCGGCGGCATCGAGCAGCAGCTCCTGTTCCCCGCCGGGGAGTACTACATCAAGATCAAATCCTACGCCTGGTTAGGCGCGGTATATACGATAACACTACAATGAGAAATGGAGGATTGGACACATGAAAAAGATTCTTTCACTGGTTCTGGCAGCTGTGCTGCTTCTGGGGTGCTCTGTCACCTTTGCGGAGGGCGGCGACGACACGGGGATCCAGATGATCGGCGGGTCGCAGGATGACGCCGCCGGAGCGGTGAACCTGGACGATTGGAAGGAAAGCGAAACAGCGGAGATACCGGACTTTGCCAACATTACGCTGGTCTCTGTTAAGTTCCAGGACAAGATTGAAGTTGATCCTTGGACACGTTTTGAATCCGGGGCTCAAGCTGAGTATTTACGGATAAGAATGCATTTCCTAAACACAAAAAAGACTGCATTCAACTTTCTGAATGTGTTTGGTGACGTTATCTGCAACTTTGGCGAAGGCTATCAATTCGGCGGATGGAAAAGACAAGAATGGTTGCGTAATAATAAGGAATGGTATGTGTGCGAGAAAGCAGAAGATTGTTCCGATATTGATCCCCTTTACGAAGGGTATTTCGATGTAATGGTCACCCTGCCCAACTATGTTGTTGAGTCCAAGGAGCCCTTGAGCGTGACCTTCACGATCGGTCAAAGCGAGTTCACCGTCAACGTGCGCAAATAAGTGCACTATCCCGTTGGCAGCCAGGCACATCGCCTGGCTGCCAGCCAGCCTGCTGACAGGAGGCCATGGCTGCTGCGCGGCCTGCTGTCAACATGCACCGGAGAAAGGAGATACGATTATGGCACTGTTCGGAAAAAGTAAGCCTGCCGCGCAAAAGCATTCCATCATCGAGGTCATCAAGTATGATGGGCCCAACGATGTTCTCCTCTGGAGATATCCAAACGAGGATTTCAACACCAACACCCAGCTGATCGTGGGCCCCTCGCAGGAAGCCATCTTTGTGAAGGGCGGCCAGGTGCTGGGCCGCTTCATCTCGGGCACCTATACCCTCAGCACAAAGAACTATCCGTTTATCCGCACTCTCGTTGGTCTCGCCACCGGCGGGGTCTCCCCCTTCTCCTGCACGGTGTATTATGTCAACAAGGTCGTGTCCATGGGCATCGACTGGGGCACGGATACGCCCATATCCATCATCGATCCCGTGTACAAGGTGCCGGTGGATATCCGGAGCTACGGGGACCTTTCTCTTCGGGTGGAAAACGGGCAGATGCTGCTGGAAAAGCTCGTGGGGCAGACCCAGGGCTACAGCCAGGAGCAGATCACGCAGTTCTTCAGCAATCTGATGGCCACCCAGGTGCGGGGCGTGATCTCCGGCGCCATGATGTCCCATGGGCTTTCGCCCATCGGGATCGACGCCTATCTCGCCGATCTGTCCAACTACGCCATGGAGCGCATCCGCCCCATATTCGAACCGTATGGCATGTCGGTCAATCATTTCACCATTGCCGCCATAACCGCGCCGGAGCTGGATACCATCAAACAGAAGGCCCGCGACCTGCAGGAGCACCGCATGGAAACCGACGTGGGTGTGGAGGACAAAAAGAAGTTTGCGCAGGCGCAGGCCTTTGAAAACCGTGAGCTTGGCGTCAACGAGCAGCAGAAGATGGTCGGCCGCGCCATGGAGACCCTGGCGGGGAACCCCGGTCCCATGATGGGCGCTGCCGGCGGCATGGGTATGCCGTTCCCCGGCATGGTCGGCGGCAACATCGTGCAGCCCTCCGCCGCAGGCACTGCGGAGATGGCACGGTTGCTATTGAATCAGCAGCCGGAGCAGCAACCCGCACAGGAGTACGTCGGGACGATGCCGGGCGGCGGTGCGCCGGGCATGGGCATGATGGAAGCGGCTGAGCCCCAGGCTGCCGCTCAACCCGCAAAGGAGTCCTTCGAGCAGCGGGCAAAGAAGATCAAGTTCCTGTTGGACAACGGTATGATTACGCAGGAGCAGTATCAGGAGAAGCTGGTGCAGCTCATGAACGAGATCTGAGGAGGTCGATGATGATGAAAAAGAGCCATGCCGGATTCTGGGTTGGCATAGCGGTATTCTTTGTCGCCGCCGTGTATAGCGTCATCCTCTTTTTGGTGAAGTCGAGCTTTGACAGCGCTGCCTGGGTGCTGTATGGGGCGACCATGGTCGCTTTCCTGCTGGTAGGGATACAGGCGATCGCGTCCGCCCGCACGGGTTCCGGCATCGTCATGGACGTCACGCTGGGCATCGTTACCGCGATCTACTTCAGCTTGCAGCTGATTTTCGGCGGCATTATCTGCATGAGCTTCAACGACGTCCCTCTGACCCCCGTGATCGTTTGCGAGATCCTTCTACTGGCAGCCTATCTGGTCATCGCTTTCCTGATGTACGCCGCGCAGAGCAGCAACGCAGCGCAGGATCAAAACGACCGACAAGCCGTCCAAAAGATGCGTCTTTTGGAAAGTGATATCCAGGGCATGGCGGAAGAAGCTGCCGATCCGGATATTAAGAAAGCGCTGAAGGAATTGGCGGAAGCGATCCACTACAGCGACGTCGTATCCCTTCCCGGCCTTGCGGATGTGGAAGGCCGCATCGCGCAGAATGTCGCCGTGCTGCAGGATGAACTGACGGAGGAAGGCGCTGATCCGCTCGCACGGATCGAAAAGATCCGTCGGTTGCTTAAAGAACGCGATCGGACAGCGGCGATCCTGAAAAGATAGCGGATGATACCGATCGGCCGTGCAGCCATCAAAATCTGCACGGCTTTTTTACAGGACGGAGCTGTTCCCAAAGCATACAGGAGGCGTAATATGGGCACCTTTGACAGATTCTGGCAAGCTTTTCGCGGGGACCAATCCCCCATGATCGACGATCGGCAGACAGAACAGGCTGCTTCGTCGAAGACGCCGGAAGTATCCCTCTCTCCCCTGCCAAAATCGATCAGAGGCATGCCGAAAGGTCAGCATATCGACCGCATGGGCATGATGCACGCTACGGATATAGGCTTTGGCCAGGGGTACGGCCCGGAGCAGAAGGATTTCTGGGCCTATAAGGAGCAGCACAACGGCCATAGCAAAGCGGACTATCTCGAGATGGGATCTCACATCCCGGAGATCCGTGACAGGCTGAATGCAGGTGAGTCGCTGGAAAGCCTGATCCATGACGATCGTCTCGGTGCGTGCGCGACGCAGTATTTTTCCCCTGACAACATGATCCGGGTAGAGAGCTTTCCGGATGGCCATTATGAGTTTTCTTCCGGCGGCCGCCACAGGATCGCGGCCGCGCAGGAATTGGGGATCGAGATACCTGTCCAGATCAATGAGCTTGGAAACAAGGACGGGTATTCCATATCTCCCTGGGAAAAGCAGGAGCGCTTTGACGCTCTTACGGATCATATGAGAGAGCGTGGATACAGCGAGACTGACAGCATGGCATATGAAGCGGATCCTGAATGGCAACGGTTGCACAGAGAATATGATCATCCGATCAATGCCTGGGAAACGGATGCGGGAGTGGACTGGGAAACAGGAGGACCAGACGCCATGTCAAAGACGCATTTTGAAGACAGTCCATCTGCTCCGGACAGGACCGCTTCCGATGTTTCTGAAGACGCCGCTTTCACCGCCTACAAGAACGACCGGCGTATGACGTCGTACACCGACCGTATCCAGCAAACGCCTTCGCTTGAGTCACAGCGATGGGCTGGCGATCGGGGGGAATCCCTCTGCGCCCCTTCCAGCGACGACGCAAAAAAGATCCTGCAGGAACGAGGTGTCTCCGGCGTTCAATATACGGACGGCATCCCGGACTTTTCACCATTTTCGGAGTCTACGGTCAAATTGGGATACATGACGGATGCTCGTCACAGTCGGGACCTGATTGCCGGTCATCGCGACGGCAAAGATACACTTTACGCGACTCTGGATAATGGCGAAACAGTATCGGAATCTCATTATGCGGGCAAGGATTCTATGGCCGATCTGCATCTGAAGTATTCCAAGCCCGGAAATTTTGAACAGGCTGATATTTTGACCGCCAAGCAATGGACTGCTGACGGTCGCGATGACAGGGAATGGACTGCAGAGGACGTCGCTCAGTATCGTCAGGATCATGGACTGACATGGCACGAATGCAACGACATGGAGACCATGCAGCTGATCCCGAAAGCGATCAACACGGACTTTGGGCATCTTGGCGGAGTTGGCGAGGTCAAAGAAATGCAGCGCGTCGTAGCTGAGACTAAGCAAGAGTATGATGAAGGACAGATGGTCGAGGCGGAAGATTACGATGCCATGACGCCGGAGGAGCTGGAAGCGGCTGCTCGCGAAAATGGGCATTACACGGAGGAAGGTGTATGGGTCCCCGAGGGAACACCTGGGGGACCAGTGGATGACCAGCCTGTGGAGGCTCCCGATGCTCCGGATGATCCGCTGGAGCAGGCCACGCAGGAGCTTGAGGAGGCCATGCCGGAGGATGCGGCTGCCGATGCCGAACCGGAGGAGCCGGAGCAGATCGTTGACCAGTTGGAGGACAGCATCCCGGCGGAGGACATGGATCGGGTGGAGCAGGCCACGCGGGAGCTCGAGGAGGCCATGCCGGAGGATGCGTCTGCCGACGCCGTGCCGGAGGAGCCGGAGCAGATCGTTGACCAGTTGGAGGACAGCATCCCGGCAGAGGACATGGATCGGGTGGAGCAGGCCACGCAGGAACTCGAAGAGACTATGCCGGAGGAACAGACCGAAGAAGAGATCGTTTCTGAAAGCATAGATCAGCCGACAGAGGAAGCTGCTGAGCAGGTTGTAGAAACGGCATCCCAGGAAGACGCTGAAACAGAGTTCGAGGATCAGGCCGATGAGGAAGTATACACCGACCTTGCGGACGAAGAATCTGCGGAGAGCGATATGGATGCCGAGGATTACAGCGATCCAGGGGACGAAGAATCTGCGGAGAGTAGCCTGGATGCTGAGGATTACAGCGATCTAATGGACGAAGAAGCTCTGGAGAGCGATCTGGATGCCGAAGACTACAGCGACCTTGCAGACGTACCGGCTGAGACGCTCTCGGATAGTTTTGGATATGAGGATCTGGCGGACGAACAGGTAGAAGAACCGTCGGATGCTGCTGAGTATTCGGATCTGGCAGATGATGTAGATAACGGTACATACGAAGATGCGTCTATTGACTCATCTGAAGCATTGTTTGATTCCGGCGATACCGGGTCGTTCGATGACGGCGGCGGATCAGCGATGTGATAACGGAGGATCAGAGCATGAAAAAGTTAACGAAGCTCAAGGATGGCGGCTATATAGGCATTGCGGCTGTAGAAATCGAAAGGATCCCTTCGGCGGCCAGCCTTGATCCCGATATGGTTGCCGCGCAGAAGAAGAATCTGACGCTGTTTGCTGAAATGGTAAATGCCGTTGCGCACGGATCAAATCAGCAGGATACGGTCCTTGAATTGCTTTGTATCACAAAGGCCGTGGCAGGGCAAGCATATGCAGCTCAGCCCGTTCTTTTCCTTGTTATACGGAAATATGGACGCGATCCTGACGCAATCGAAGAGAAGCTGCGAACGTTCTATGACAGCTGTTCGACTTCCCTGCAAGCTGCGTCTTATACGGTCAAATCAGCCGAAACGTCATGGGCGGATATGCAATCATCGCTTTCGGGAATACAGGAAGCATCGGCGCTTTCGCTCGAAAAGCAGGTGCGTATCGGTACGATCCCGGGGCAATATGGCTATATGTGCTACACGAATCCGTATCGGATGGAGGAAATCAACAACTTTGACCGCGTGTATGAAGCGATGTCGCACTATCCGGGCATGGCGCTTTCGTTTCAAATCATCCCAACCGCGTTTATCCAGGCGGAAGCAAGCTTTATCCAAAGCGTGATGCTGTATATCGAAGCGTTGACACGGTCCAGCCAGCAACAGGCACAGATAAATGATGCGATCGGGTATTACAGATGCGCACAGGAGATGTTGGATAAGCATTTGTTCCTCTATAACATGCTGCTGTTTGGCCCTACCAACGCTACGGGAATGGTGTGTGACCGCCTGAGGAGCATTTTGCAGCATGAGGACGACGCCGTTGGACTTACGGTAATGGACAGATCGGGCCAGCTGCCCCATTTTGCGGACAGCTATCCCATGTATCCATGGAACATGGCGACATATAAATCGCAGCATCCAGCCAAACCGGAGATCACACCGCGCCATTTCATGAGGATGGTCCATATGATCTCTACTGCAGAGGTGATGACGTTTTTCCATGCTCCTATCGACGATGGCTTTATAACAGGGTTTCCCATCAACAGGATACGCATATCTCGAGAGATGTTTGCCAAGGGGGTCATTGATGAGGGCAGCATTCAACTGGGCAAATTGATGGGGACCGGAAGCACGGATGTGCCATTTGGAGTTCCCTTGAAAAGCTTTACGAGACATGCCTTAGTCGTTGGTATGCCCGGAACTGGTAAAACGACATTTTCCGTTAATCTCCTGCTTCAGTTCTACAAGTGCGGTATTCCTTTCCTCGTAATTGAACCGACAAAGTCTGAGTATAGAGCTATGATTGACGCCATACCGGATCTGCAGGTCTTTACGCCTGGAAAAAACAGTGTGGTTCCCTTTATCATAAATCCCTTCTTGCCGCCTGAAGGGATCACCCTGGAAACTTTCAAGCCAAGCCTTGTCAGTGCGTTTAAGGCTGCGTTTTCGATGCCAAGTCCGCTGGACATATTGTTTGCCACTGCTATGGATACCTGCTATATCAAGCACGGATGGCGAGGATACAGCAAGAGAGGCGATCCTGGCACGCAGCTGTTCGGCTTGCATGAATTTGTGCTCACCTTCCGGGAAATCATCCGTAATTCCAGCTATTCAGCAGAGTCCAAAGGAAATATGGAATCTGCGGGCGTGTTCCGTTTGCTGAATCTTGTTATTCAGAATGGCAACATCTATGATACTGAAAACAGCGTTCCATTGTATGATCTGCTGCGCAAACCCACGATAATCGAATTGAATGCGATCGACAATCAGGAGCAAAAAGCGCTGATCATGGCGCTATTGCTGATCAATATCATCCTGTATACAAAGCACAATCAGGCTGGAGACGGCAACTTGAAGAACATTCTTTTGATCGATGAAGCACATGTGCTGCTCGGAGGAGCAACACAAACACAGGAAGGCGCCGCTGAAGCAAGCGCGTCTACTGTTCGTGCTTTGCAGAATATGATCGTTGAAATCCGTTCCTATGGTACGGGCATCATCATCGCTGATCAGTCACCGCAAAAAGTTACCAAAGAGATCGTCGGTAATACAGACGTCAAGATCATATTCCAGTTGGTTCAGGCAGAGGATAAGAGCATCGTTGCTGCCAGTAGCAATATGAGTGAAACCGACGAAGAACAGGTATCCCGTTTGAACACAGGTGAAGCGTATGCTTATTTTCGTGGCCTTGTCGAACCCGTCAGGATCTTGACTGAAGATATTCGTGAAAAAGAAGGTATCCGCTTAGTCGTTCCTGATAGTGAATTACAGCAGAGGATGCATTATTGGGATGACAAACCGGAATTATTAAAACCGTATAGCGATTGCTCCATTTGCTCCGTTTGCCAAAGGTGCGGGTTTACCCTTCGTGATGATGCAAAATACTATATGGATCAGCTGTTTATGAAGGATAAAGCGCAGATCAAGGATAAAAACGCGCTTTTCCCCAAGGTCATCAACATGGAAAAACGCTTGACAGAACTGAATACCGGGTATGAAGGAGAACGATTCCGACAATTGCTATATTGTGTATGCGTCCGCTATATCCGAAAAGCCGCTCTGGAAACTCCAGCCATCCTATCCCATGCTGAGACAGAACGTGTACTGATTAGAGCGCTTAATCCAAAGGATGATAAGAAAGAGGCAACAGAATAGCGATCAGCTTATAACATAATGATGGCTCATCCCTTCTTGTACATCAGATCCTTCGTCAACTCCGCTTCCAGTTCCTCCAGGGTGATCTTGCCGTCGAGGCAGGCGTCACGGAGGTCCATGGCACGGGCGGACCAGATGGCGAAGGATTCTTTGGTCATGTGGCCGCTGCGGATGCGGGCATGGTGGGTCTTGTATGCCCGCTGGAAGATCTGCAGGGCGGGGCTGTCCTTGACCCGACGGGCAAAAGTGTTGCGAGCACCCACCTCTTTACAGGTCTTGTCCGTTTCCCCGGGGGCCGGGTTGTCGCAATACTCAACGTCATATCCACCGCGAGGCATGAAGAATCTGCCGCAGTTGGCGCAGCACCGGGGCACCCTATCCTCCTGCAGACAGGTCATGAGCTCCGTGTAGAGAAATGATCCAAGAGAGCTATATTCTGTTTCCCGATAGATTTTGTTATCTTCTCCCAGCGTGTAGATCGCTTTTATCTGCGCGCCGAGATTCAATTGATATCTATCCCTGTTAAACATATCTTGGCTAAAAAGCTTTTTG
>JAEEGL012748839.1_pt1 | contig 18267 bp, 17 predicted proteins | sample 9134231 | NCBI WGS metagenome assembly JAEEGL01 (sample SAMN16246548, study PRJNA631951) | gut metagenome | biome: gut microbiome; feature: rumen; material: fiber-attached | host: Bos | place: Iran: Karaj | collected 2018-10 | reverse complement strand
TCAAAAAAGCACTTAAAGATGTTACCATTTTAAGAAGAGCATTAGAACAAGAATTAGAACTTGTTAAAGACATGGAAGATAAACTTGACTTAAAAGTTATCAAACTTGCTTTAGACTTAGTTAGAATCAATAGAGAATAGTATATAATTTGCTAAATTATATGATAAAGAGTTCTTATTAATTCTTTCTCATGTCAAAAAGAATTTAAATATTATGCTTTAGTTTAAAGTAAGAGGAGTTATTATAATGAAGATTCAAAAGAAACAAAAGACTTGGATTGAAGAGTCTATTGAAAAGATGGGTGAAAAACCTGAAGATTTTGCTTGTGAAGATATTGAATGTGAAGAAAAGAAAAGAGAACAAGCAGAGAAGAAAATGAATAAGAGATTAGAACCTGCTAAGAAAGTGGCTGAAAAGACAAAAGAAGAAGACCATGTTGAAGAAGGTAAACCTCTTAAAGAAGAAAAAGAGAACATTACATCTTATGATGTGAAAGATAGAAAAGAATTAGCATCTCTTTTAGAAGAATTACATCTTACCACAAAAGATGTCTCTATTAAGAGAAGTGTTAAAGAAGGTTGTAGATATCAAGTTACTCTTAAAAGTGTCTTAAATGAGACAAAAGAAGTAAAGGCTGATGAATCTTTAAAAGAAAGTAAAGGTCTTGCTGTTAAAGATGTTAAACCAGGTCAATCATTTAAACCTTTAAAAGATTTATTCTATTGTGATATTGAAGAAGAAGGTATGTTTGAAGATGATGAAGAACTTGTCAAAGAATTTACTGACAATGGTTTTAAATTAGAAGGCACATCTTTAATCATTCCTGCTGGAACTATTATTAAATTTGCTGTTTCTCAAAGTGTTGATTCTTATGAGATTGGTGATTATACTTTTGATGTTGGTGAATGGTCTAAAGAAGCAGAAAATACACCTGTTGAAATTATCTCCATTAATGAATCTAAATTTTCATATGTCACTGACCCAAATGGTTTAGAAGGTGAAGTTGAAGCAAACAATAAAGAAGAAGCAACAAAAAAAGTTGAAACTGAATTAGCACAAAAGGGTGTTGCTGTTAGTGATGAGATTATTGATGTTGAAGAAAAGAAAATCAATGAATCTAAAAGCAACTATGAGATTGAAAAAGAAATCTCTAAGATTAGAACATATAAAGAATTATGTAATTATGTAGATTCTCACCCAGGACTATTCTTAAATAGTAATGGTAGATTTAATCTAACCGTTAAAAGAGAAGATGAAGATGGCATTGAAGAAGTTATTTGTGATGTGAGTAAATTCTATAGACCTTTTCAAAAAGAAGTAAATAAAGCAGATTTAAGAGTTGTCAAAGAAGAGAAAGAGATTGATGACGGACCAGAACATGGTTATGAATCTGTTAAAGATTATGAGAGGGCACAAGCAATTCTTGATGAAATGTCTGCTCTTAGAAAAGAAGAAGAGGAAAAAGGTAAAGCAATTCTTAAAGCATGGGCAATTGATAAAACAATGTCTGATGAAGAATTTCACAAACAAAGTGAAGAATTGCACAACTCAACTCAAGAAAAAGTAGAAAAGTTGTATAAAGAACTTATTGCTCTTCCTGTTAAAAAAGAGTCATTTGAACAAGATAAAGAAAAAGCAATTAGTGATGCAAAAGCAGAAGCAGAGAGACTTAAATATGCTCCACTTGAAGATAGAGAAAAAGGTAAAATCTTTGTAGTTGGTGACCATGTTAAATATGTAAATAATGATGGTTGGACTGCTGGTGGTGAAGAAAATATTGGAAGAACAGGCACAATCATATCTTCTGGTAGAATAGGTAACTTAGAAATTTTTACTGTGTTTGCAGATGATGAAAGATATTATAAGGGTTATGAGAACTTTACATTTAATGCAACTGCAGACAACTTAGAGTTTACAAAAGAAGTAAATGAATTAAAAGAATCTATTGATAAAGAAGCATTAGAATTCTATGTTAACAATTGGGAAGAAGGTGACAACATTACCATTACTGCTGACTTACTCAATGTTTTAGAACAAGCATTAGAGATGACTAAGAAATACTCTAAAGAAGAATGTTTACATGAAGATATTGATGCTAGTCATCCTTTAGTTGGTAAAAAAGTAACTTGGAAAGAAGAAGAAACTACTATTGACGGTGTTGAAGATGAAGAAGATAGTGTTCTCTTCAAATTAGGCAATGGTAAAATGATTGACCCAAGAATTGCTTTAGGTAAAACTTTAAAGAGTGAAGATGAAGAAGTTCTTGCTTTTATTGATGCTCATAAAGAAAAAGAACCTGAAGAAGTTAAAAAAGATGATGAACCAAAAATAAGTGAATATGATAGAGGTTGTGAGAAAGCAAGAGAAGACTTCAAAAATAGAGATAAAGCAAGATATAAAAAATTAAAGAAGAATTGGGATGTGGAAGCACATGATGACTTTGATAAAGGTTACATGGACACCTATTCTAAATTAGAAAAGTCTGCTATTGCTAATAAACAAAGAGGTTTAAAAGATATTACTATTAACAATACATATAAAGGTGATGTTGATGAGTTAATTGATTGGTTAAAGAATGGTGGAATCTCTTCTATCAATGTTATTTCTAATGAAGATGATTTTGATAGAACTAAAGACTTCATTGATGAATTAAATAAAAGAGATAACACTTCTTATGCTCTAAAGACTACAAATAAACAAGGTGATTCTTATGAAATTACTTTGACTACAAATAAAGATATTTTAGAAAAGATGCCTGAAGAAGTTAAGACTTGGGTTGCTCTTAAGAATAGTGGTAAATTTGGCTCAACTGCTGAAAAAGTTCCTGCTAATGTTTATAGTGAGAAAGACCATACATTAACTTCAAATGGTATTGTTATTGATTTATTAACTAACTATGATTTCCACTTAGGTGATTATAAAGAAAAGAAAGAATCTTTAGAAGAATCTGTTTCATCTGACAAGAAAAAATTAAAATATTTATTAGCTAAAGAAGAAGTTTGTCCTTTAGATAGAGATGAACTATGGGAATTACAAGAACTTATTAATAAATATGGTTATCCAGAAGATTTAGAAGAATCTAAGGAAGGTTTTGTTACATTCTTAAATCTTGAATTAGGTGTGTTATGGGATGATAGTGATGAATTTGAGTATTACTCAAGTGCATATGACCACAAACATGGTTACTATGATGAAACATACTTAAATGGTTTAGAAAAAGATTTTGACCACTTAAAAGAAGTTGGTTTAGATTATGTTAAGAGAGGTGTTGCTAACACTTATGCTATTTTAACTTCTATTGATGTTCAAGGTAGTGAAGAAGACTTTGAAGATGTCATTCAGCAAATTGAAGAAGATGGTTTTATTGATGAAAGTGTTGACTTCTTAAATGGTGAACAATTTGATGTTGATAATGTTATTTGGAGTGCCTATAAAGATGAGAATGGTGACATTCATGAAAACTTTGTTGGTAAAGAAGAGGTCAAAGAAGAGTTAAAAGAATCTACTCAAAAAGAAGAATTAGATGAAGGTGCTTATCCATTATCTAAGAAAGTTGGTGAAAGTGTTAAGAATTGGTGGGAAGATGTTATTGTGTGGAATCAAGAGCATGATTATATCTTCAACATTGCTAATGATGATGACTATGAAGACATTGAAGGTTGGCATGCAGCCATGTTTGATATGTTAGATGACATCAAAAAACAACTTGAAAAAGAAGATGATGAAGAATTAAAAGCATTATTTAAAAAAGGTAAGAGAATCTATAATAACAATGCTTTAAGTCAATATAGAGAAGAAGTTGAACAAAAAGAAGAGACTCCTATCAATGAAGTCTTAGATGATGAAGAGATTGAAGATGACATTGATGATGATTTCTTAAGTGGTGAAGAAGATTTAGTTGATGCTGAAGATGTTGATGATGATTTTGGTGTTGGTGATATGTCATATGAAGAAAAGATTGACTTCTTAGCAGGTGATGAGCAAGAAGCAATTGATGGTTATGATGAGGTCATTGATACTGTTGAAGATGAACATGTTAAAGACCAATTAGAACACATTAGAGATGAAGAAATTGCTCATAAAGAATTCTTAGATGCAGTTAAAGAAGACCCTAAAGCAGACTATGAAGACTTTGAACATAAAGAAGAAGAGGTCATTGATAATACACCAGAAGAAGAGTTTGTTGACCCTGAAGATGTTGATGATGACATGCAAGTTGTTATCATTGATGAGAAATAATTGTATAATTAAATGAGGTATTTACTTATGAAAGAGTTACAAGAAAAATTAATCTTACAAGAAGATACTATTAAAGTTAGAGATATTAATGTTGGTGATATTGTTGGTGAATTTGATTCTTTAGAAGATGCTCAAAAATTCATTGATGATAATAAAGACAATAACTATGAGATTGTTGAAGAACTCAAAGAAGATGTTGACTCATTAACTCTTAGTGGTGAAGAAGAGATTCCTGAAATTGAATCTCAAGATGTAGTTACTATTGAAGAACCATCTCAAGAAGATGTAGATAATGGTATGTATAATATCATTTCTCAAGAGATGAGAGATACTTTACAAGATATTGAAAATCTTAAGAGTATTATTACTACATTAAAAGCAAATGATGAAAGTAGAGAAGACATTATTGAAGGTCTTGAAACAATTATTGATGAAAGAGCAGTTCATGTTGGTATGCTTCAATCAATGCTTGATTCCTTTGATGAAGGAACTAAACAACTAATTGACCAAGGTAGATTGACTTTAGAAGAACCTGAATTAGTTGATATTGCAAAAGAAGAAGAAGTTGTTGACAGCAATGTTGATAAACTTGTATAATAATTAAGATATGAAAAAGAAGAAGATTGTTATTCACATAAACCCTAATGATATTGTTGTTCGTAATGAGATGCATTTTGAAGTTCAAAAAAGAACAAGAGCAAATGTGTTTAAAGATAGAACAAAATACACTAGGAAGAAAAAACATAAAAATCAAGAAGATTAACTCTTCTTCTTTTTATTTTTAGCACACATTCACTTGTGCTAAATTTAATGATATGATGTGTAGTGATGTAATGTTAAATATGATAAAACTAACTGAAGAGATTCTTCAAGAGAAATCTAGACAAGAACTAATTAACAAGTCTAAGAGTGGTGCTAACTATAAATCAAAAGAAAGGGCCAATCAAAATAGATGGGATAGAAGAACTAAGTCTAGAATTTTTAACAGTGTAAGAGACTACAATGATATCAATATGGATGCTCTATTTAAAACAGACATCTTAGAGTTTGTTGTTAAAGTTCATGGTGAAACAAATGATTATAAGGTTACTCTTATCTTTGAAGATATCATGAGAAACTTACAACAAGAAGTTAAAGCAAATAAAAATAAACTAGAATTTAGATGCATTTTACAAGCATTATTAAGGTCTTTCAATAGTGGCAATATCTATGTATCTTGTGATTGTCCTGATTGGAGATATAGATTTGCTCATCACGCTGTAGAAAATGGTTATAGTAGTGGTATGATTGAGTTAAGACCTAATAGATTTGATTGGACAAATAAACAAGATGATATGGGTAGTGCTTGTAAACATGTTAATCTAGTTATTGCCAATCTTGATTGGATGATGAAAATTGCTAGTGTGATTTATAACTACATTAAATGGTGTCAAGTCAATATGCAATTAAACTATGCAGATTACATCTTCCCTCAAGTTTATGGTGTTCCTTATAATAAAGCTGTTCAATTATCTTTGTTTGATGACCCTAATGATAATGGATTGCTACCTAAAGATGTTGCAACCATCAATAAAGAAACTGGTGAGTATGAGTTTGATAGTAGTGAAAGACAAAACAAATTAAGTGACATTATTAACAAACAAGCAATGAGTGGTAGAGATGAGAAGGGTATATTCAAGCAAGGTAATGAATATAGATTTCAAAAGAAAGAACCTAAGACACAAAATTCTCAAGAAGATGAAAATCCATTAGGTTTAAAATTTAGTAAACCTACAAGTCAAAAAGATGAAGAGAATAAGAGTGTAGATGATTTGAATCTCAAGTATGAAAAAGAAGAGGAGAATAAGAGATTATGATTGACGAATATGAAAGAGTAAATTGGGTTAATGGTGAGACTCCTGTTAATGAAACTAATCTTAATAAAATGGATTTAGGCATCAAGAACAATAATGATGCTATTGGACAATTACAAACTGATGTAAGTGGTAAACAAGCAACCTTAGTTAGTGGTGAAAATATTGTTACAATTAATGGTCAAACATTATTAAATAGTGGCAATATCACAATTAAAGGTAATGATATTCCTACAATTACTATTGCTCTTGCTCAAGTATTAACTACTGGTCAAGATTCTTATACTTATGCAAAATTTATAAGAATTAATAATTTAACTAGTGAGCAAGAAACAACATTAGCAAATGAAGATTATCCAGTGATTAAACTTGATGTGTCTGCTCTTTATGCTCAACAAATAGTTCCAGCTCCTTATATTTGGGTGAAGAGAAATACTCAAACACTTATTAATAACATTGAGTTAATTCAGTTTAGTTGTGGTGGTGAAGAATTTTGGTATGAGAACTATCAAACAGATATTGCAATTAAAAATGTTGGTTGTGCTGCTTTGGTGTATGTTCCTTCTTTACATATTTTTGATTTGACCATGACAAGTATCTCAATGCCAGACTATTATGCAGGTTTAGGCATTTCAATGAATCTAGGTCAAAGCATTCAAAAAGGTGAAGGTGATTACTCTTTAGAGCAAAAAGGAAATACTACAAACCATGTCAAAGGTGCAAGTGCTATTGGTGATAGTAGTGTTGGCTTTGGTATTGGTGATTCTTATGAGTATCAAGTTACAAATAATATGACAACTCTTGTTTTTGCTAATGATGTTATCATAAATACAAATTGGCAAAACATGGTTGTTAAGTGTGGTAATGAATATAGAAGAATCTTAAGTGTTGATGTAGAAAATAAATCTATTACTATTACAAGTGCTTTCTCAAATCCTAGTGAAACAATAACAATTCAAATTATCACTCAAGTTGCTTTAGGTGAAGCAGCAATGGTTAATGGTAAATATTCTCAAGCATTTGAAACAGCAGGACATGCTGAGGGTATTGCATGTAAATCAACAGCAGAAGCTGCTCATGCTGAAGGTTATTATACATTGGCAAATCAATCTTATGCACACTCATCTGGTATGTATACCGTTGCAACAGGTATTGCAGCATACGCAGGTGGCATTGGCACATGGGCTGGTCAAAACTATCAAACTGTTGTTGGTAAATATAACGACAATAAAGCAACAAGTTTATTTGAAGTGGGTAATGGTACTGATGCATCTCATAAAGATAATGCTCTTGTTGTCTATCAAGATGGACATGTAGTAGTTGGTGGAATGGGAAGTAACCCAGGTAATAAAACTGTTACTACTAAAGAATATGTTGATGGTGGTTTAGCATTAAAGAGAGATATAACTGAATCTAGAAAAGTTGTTTATGCTACCTCAGCAACAGAAACTTCAAGTGGTTCTGGAAAATATACTCAAACAGAAATTTCTTATTCTTCTGGTCTAAATAATGGTTGTATTGTTCAAAGAGATGGTACACAAATTTTAGTTCCTCAAGAACCAACTGATGTATCTCATGCTACAAGTAAAAAGTATGTTGATGATAATATTGGTGCTACAACAGAAATTGCTAATCAAAAATCTAAATCTTATATTATAAAACATGATGAAACTACACCAACATCATCTTCTGATTATCAAATTTATTATTACTATGATGCTATAATAAACACATATAAAGCATTTATAAGTCAAGCAGAATTTAATACTTGGCTTCAAAGTAAGATTTGTGTGAATAGTTATTTCAACTCTCAAGATGATGAGAAATTTATCGCTAACACAGGTCAATATAGTTATACTCAATATGTTGTTTTGTCAAATATGCCAACACCAGAAGGTTCATCAATGGCTCAAAAATTGCTTATAACAATTGCACAATTAAGAGATATGATGCATCTTGGAGATACAATTCTTGTTACTAATGTTAATATTCCTAATAGATGGTTAAAAGCAAAGGTTTCTAATCTTTCTAGTGGTTTACTCTTAGCAAGAGAAGGTCTCTCTAAGAATGATATTAGTAATGTTGTTACAACAAATGGAAGTGGAACTCAAACAATTACTGGTGACATAAAGTTTGGTGACAACAACTTAACAATCTTTAAGACTGGTGGTGCACCTGCTCTTAAACTCTCTAGTGATTCAAGTGGATGGGCAGGAACTACTATTCTTCAAGCAGGCACTCCTGGTGGTGCTACAAGAACAATCACATTACCAAGTACTGATGGCACACTCTTAACTAAAGAAAGTGCTGACAATACTTATGCTAAGAAGGGTGTTGAAGAGATTGTCACATTAGCAGATAATATTACATTTACAAATAATGGTGCTTCAATTCCAATTGCAAACTTCCAAGATGGTCAAGGTAACTTTGTAGATGGTTTATACTTCTTCACATATAGTTATTCTCAAGCATTCGTTTATTTGAGTTATGCTATGTTAACAAATAGTTATGGTTTACCAATTAGAGCATCAATGCCAGTGTGGAATAGTGGTGATACCAATGATGTTCCAGGAAGCATTAGAATTAAGAAAGATGGCAACTACATTAAAGTTTGGGTTACTAATGGAACACAAACACAACTCAATAGTAAATTAGTTGTTTCAAGATGCAATTTAATCTAATATGAAACTAAGTGAATTATTTGAAAATTGTGCTTATTATATAGACTACAAGCAAGTAGGTGATAGTGTTAATTATGCCTTTGTTGAAGATGAAAAGACAAGAACACTATACATCTACTTTCAAGGTAGCAATTCAATAACAGATTGGGTGAGAAACTTCATCTTTCCTGCTACACCTTATAGATGGATGGAAGATAAATATAAAGTTCATAGAGGTTTCTTAGCTGCTTGGAGAGAAGTAAAAGATATAATTAAAAATAAGATTCTTGAACCATACACACCTTTACTTTGTTTGAAGTGGCAACACATTGTTATTGTTGGTTATTCTCATGGTGCAGCATTAGCTGGTTTATGTCATGAGTTTGTATGGTATTATAGACCAGACCTAAGAGAAAATGGTCTTGAAGGTTATGGCTTTGAATCACCTAGATTCTATGGTGGTTTTAAAGTCAAAGATTCTTTAAAAGAGAGATGGGAAAAGTTCACAGTTATTAGAACAAATGGTGACTTAGTTACTCATTGTCCACCTGCTATTTTTGGGTTTTGTCATGTAGGCAAATTACTTAAAATTAAGGGTGATACTTCTCTAGTTCATAATAAACAACCTAAGTGTATTAAATCTCATTATCCTCAAGTTGTTTTAGATGCTTTATTGAAGTATGAAGAAGAACAATCTTTGCTAAATTAAATGATGAATTAGAAGGAAATATTTTAGTATGAGTGAAATGTTTAAAAATTATCCACAACCAGATGATTATATTCCAAATAATCATCCTAAACATTGTAAAAAGCATGAACTAGAAATCATGAGTGGTGAGACTACTACTCATACTTTTGAGATTCCTTTTAATGTTAATGAAGAGACATTAGATTTTAAGATTATTTATAAATTAGGTGTTGAAGTTGTTTTAGTAAAGAATAAATCAGCATTAACTATTGTTATTGATGAAAATAATAATTCTATTATTTCTTGTGTGATTAGTTCTCAAGAATCTAGTAAGTTTAAACACACATCTTTAGATGCACATGTTCAAATTAAGTTCATTATGAAAGATTACACAACTCAAATGAGTGAAATTTATAAAGTAAAACTTAGAAATTCTCTTGACTCATTAGAGGAACCTATTCCTGAAATTATTACTGGTATTGGTTATACGGAGGACTAGTTTATGGCTGAAGATAAAAAAATTACTTTACACCCTCTTAAAGCAGATGGAAGTGTAGATGCAAATACTAATCTCTATCCTAAGACTAACAATATTATTGATGCAAGTGGCAATGCAATTGATGTTCAAGAGAAGTTAGTTGCTGGTGAAAACATTATTATTGAGAATAATGTTATTTCTTCAACTGGTGGTGGTATTACCATTCCTACATTTGATGCTTATTTTGAAGATGAACCAGAATTTGAAGACTTTAAATTGACTCAAGAAAACTTAAATGATATTTGGGAAAATAAATATCCTTTAATTAACATTAGAGTAACAATAGATGTTGAAGAAGAGCAAACTATTCAATATGTAATTTGTTTTAAACTTTCACATAATGTTGTTGGACTAGCAATGACTTATGCTATGACATCAATGGAATTTGGTGATGATGAAGGTCATCAAAATGATTTAAATTGTATGGCATTTATTATTGCTTTAAATGATGATACTAATTTACCAACAATTGTTGCTGTTAATGAAGAATATTACACAAATGATTATAGAAACTTAGAAAATAAGCCTAGTATTCCAGAAATTGATACAGAAATTGGACCTGAAAGTTTAGATGATAGAGTGCCTAGTTCAAAGTGTGTTTATGATTATGTAGAGAATCATGTAGGTGGTAAATTATATCTTCATAAATTACAATTTACAGCACCTAATTTTGGAGCAGTTCCAGGAACTTCAACTATTGGTTTAGGAATCGTTTCAAGCAACCCAAATCCAATGTTAAGAGGCCATCAAAGTGGAGATGATTATCTTACTTTTTATCCTGATAGAGCAAATGAAATAAATGAATTTTTCTCAACATATGGTTATAAACTTATAATACAAACAACACCTGATAATTCAACATCAACAATGAAAGTAACTGATGTATGGTCATTTAAAGGACTTGGTGAAAATTATTATAAACTTTATATCTATCATAAACTAGTAAGTGAAGGTGACACTATTGACTATGATTTGCCATTAGCAACTCCTCCTAATGGTAGTGAGATTATAGTTGAATTATAATATTGATTTTTTGCTAAATTTGTTGATAAATAATTAAAGGAAGATTAACATGTTTGATATTAGTAGAAATGGAATTATTACAATTAGTAGAGGTGATAACTTCACAATCAATGTTTTTGTTAATATAGGTACAAATTTAATGCCTATTCAATATAAACTTAGAGGTGAAGATAAACTTTATTTTGCATTGATGGAACCAAATCAACCTTTTGAACATGCTTTAGTTAGAAAAGTTTTCACAAGTGAAGATTTAGATGAAGACAATAATGTTGACATGAATTTCTCTTGTGAAGATACTGAATTTTTACTTCCTGGAAATTATTACTACATGATTAAATTATATAGAGCAAATGAAGATTTAGTTGATACAATTATCACTAAGACTAAATTTGTAATTATAGATTAAGGAGAGATATTTATATGGCAACAGGAAATATTATAGGCAAGACAAATGTCCCTTCAAAGTTAATTGAATATACTGGTTTATCTACATACACTGCTGATGTAACTATTGATAATCAATTTTATACTTTTGCTGTAGATGTGAAAAGAGTTCCTTGTGATTTAGTATTTTTTACTAATACTTTACAATCAAGTGAAGTTACATATAATGGTTCAGATGCCATTGGAATTGATTTATCTCCAATCATTATTAATTATGAAGGTTATGAAGGTTATAACGAAGAAGATATAAAGAAAATATTTAGAAAACCAACATTAGGAAGTTATATAGAAGCTCCTTATGTGGTGACTAAAGAGGAAAAAGAACCTGTTGATGCTTATGTTGATTTTAGTGCATCAGGTATTTCTAATAACTCACCTATTCCAGCAAATAAATTCTTAAGTAGTTTTGATGATGACTTATCTTCATTTATTGGTAATGTTGATGTTGTTAATTTATATGCTAACATCTACAATGAGGGTGATTATGCTGGTAGTTATATGAGATTAGGTTCCAAGAATAATCTTGGCTCTGTTACTCTTTATTTAAATTATACTATTAGTTCAATTGTATTAGGTGTAGGTAAATATTTTACTGATGCTGGCAATGTTGATACTAATGCTCAATTATTTGTCAATGGTCAAGAAGTTGAGTTAAGTGATGAAGCTGAAATAGTAGAACAAACAATTACTTTAAATAACCCATCATCTACAATTACTATTGAAAATAGAAGAAGTAGTGGTAATGATAAAGGTAGAATTTTCATCACACATATTGGTAGTGGTGAAGGTGGAACTACCTATAGTGAAAAACAATTAGCATTTAAAGAAGATGTTCCAAGTTTAGATAATTATGTGACTACAAATACCACTCAAACAATTGATGCAGATAAAACTTTTGATGGTGATGTTTTCATTAATGGTAATTTAGATATAGAAAATTCAATAGAGATTAGACACAATAACAAAAGAATTTATCACTCAAATTCAGATGGAATTCTAGAACTTAATTTATCTCATATTCTTAAGTATGCTTATGATGAAGAAGAAGACAAGACCATAGTCACTTTCCCATTTGGTATAGTTCCTCAATATTTGAGAGAAGAAACATTAGGTGATATTGATTTATATTTTAATTATGATGAAAGTATTGTTGTTGATGTAGAAGGAAATAAAGTTGGTGATATTGAGACAAATTCTAGTAGTGTTCAATTTGTTATTCCAGGTAATTATGCTGAAGAAGGGGCTCTATATTTTTATGATTTTGTTTATGGTTATGGAACACCATGGAATCGTATGGACTATTGTAAACCAACAAAGTTGTATAAACATGACATTAAGTTTATTCATTCAGTTGATGAAGAAGAGGAAGAAGACTCTATTCATTTAATCGTTATTAATAATAGTCGTGAACCATATAGTTATACATTCAATGAAGAATCAATTAATCTTGATGAGATAGTATTATTAGAAGAATATAATGTTTTATCTATGTATGTTGGTAATGATTATGAACGCACACCTATAAATAGTGCTATTATATTCCATTTACTTTATGATGATAGTCAAAATGTTTATAATGTTTTCATTTGTGATTATAATGATATTCTTGTTTGGAATATTTGTGAAAATGAGCAAGATGAAAGACATTATTATGGTTCTCGTATTGTAGATACAGTTTCACAACTTTAATAAAATTAGTTTATATTAACTTCATTCTACTTCTCTATAGATGGATTATGAGGTTTATATAGGGAGGGACTTGTTCCCTCTTTTAATTTATTCTTGACTTTATCATTACACATGTGTATAATAAATTATGTGGAGGAACTATTTATGTTTAAAATCATTGACAATGTTGCTGGAGAACTTATTGAATTATTATCAAAGGAAAAAGCAATTAGAGAAGCAAAGAAAAGAGTTAGATATCATAATAGTGAATTTAACTATAGACATATGCAAAAGCATTATAGTGCTAATTGTTCTTATTTTTGGCAAGATGATTCTACAATTATTATTAAATAATCTTGTATAATAAGTAGAGATAAAGGAGATAGTTTATGATTAAATGTCCTCATTGTGGAAAATGCCATTATAGAGAAGATTATACTACAGCAACTGCTCTAGGTTGGTATCATATTATTAAAGATGGTGTAGATATTAGTGAAAATCCTAATACTCAAACAACTCACTGCACCTGTTTAGAATGTGGTGGTGAGTTTGCTTTTGATAATAAAGGTAACATTACTAAAGGTAGAACAGGTGAAGAGATTAAAAAATTACAAGAAACCTCTTATACAGATAAGTCTTTAAATGAACATACATATACTAAGAATCTTAGTTTTGATACAAGCACTCTTATTAATAATGATGCATGGAAAGATTATCAATGGAAATGGGTTATTAGTGATAAAGTAGAAAACATTAAGATTCAATATAAAGGTATTACTTATAAGTTTAATCTAGAAAAAGTGCTAAAATTATTAGCAGATGTTGTAGAAGAAACAACAATTATAAATAATTAACTATGAGTGAACAACAAATATTAATACTTGAAGCTGTATCTGCACTTATATTAGGTATTTTAAGTGATTCTTTTAGTATTTATTTAATTCATAAATATAGAGAAGATAAGTCTTGGGAATTCACTAGAAGTTTTTTATATGTATGCATTATGTTTGTATCTATATTTGTAATTCTATTTGAAATAATTTGGATTTTTAAAATATTAGGATTATCAGTGTAAAACGATAGGAGAATTAAGATGATGAAAAAGATATTGTTTGGTATTGCTTATTGGTTGCTTCAATTAACTTGGGGTATTCTCATGAATATTGTAGGACTATTTGTTACTCTATTTTGTCTTATCTTCTTAAAAGGTAAGATGCACAAGAATGGTCTTGGTTTTATCACAGAAGTAGGTGGTAACTGGGGTGGTGTGTCTTTAGGTGCATTTGCTCTTTGTGGGACATATTATCAACCAACAAGTCCTTACTATGATTTTTATTGGTATCATGAAACTAGAAAACATGAATTTGGACATAGTTTACAAAATGCAATTCTTGGTCCTTTATTCCCATTTATTGTTGCAATTCCTAGTGCAATTAGATATTGGTTAGATTACTATGGTAAACTAAAACGAGACTACTATGCAATATGGTTTGAGAGAGATGCAACTAATTGGGGTGTTGCTATAATTGATTGGTTAGAAGATTAAAAAGTGAGAGGTATTCAATAAAGAATGCCTTTTATTTTGCTAAATTATAACATATAATATAAAAATATCTTGTATTATATACTAAATAATGAAAGTAGAAAAGGAGAAGAGAGTTATGAGAAAATTATCAAAATTACTTTTATTGTTACCTTTTGCTCTTAGTTTATCTTTGGCAGGTTGTAAGAAAACTTCAACAAAGCCAAGTGAACCAGATGTCCCTGTGGAACCAGAAGAAGCAACATTCCCAATTAAAGATGTTATTGCTTTCTATGATGCTTTAGGTGTTGATGTTGTTGTTCCAGCATATGAAGTTGCTAGTGAAGACAAATCATTTGAAGTTGATGATTCATTAGAGGGTTACTTTGATGTGTATGTCAACAATACAACTGGTGAAGAACTAGTTGCTTATAAAGAAGCACTTAAAGAAGAAGGTTGGGTTGTTACATCAACAGATGAAGAAACAAGTGAAGATTTTATCTTACAATATGGTGAAACTATTGCATTTGTTAGTTTATTAAACTACATCTCATTTGCAGAAGAAGGTGAAGCACCTTACAACTTAGTTTCATTCTATATCTATGAAGAAACTCCTGTTGTACCTGAACCTTATGCATTTACAACTAAAGAAGTAGCTGCTACATTAGTTGCATCAAGTTTTGATATGGAACCAACAGAAGAAACTATTGCTCAATTACTTGAATATGGTTGGTTAGAAGAAGTTCAAGAAGGTGTTTGGTTTGCTGGTTGTGCTAACTATTGGAACTTAGATGACCCAACATACTTGACACAAGTTCTAGGTTACTATGTTTCTGCAATGTTACCAGAAGTGTTAGAGTTAACTTTATTCTCAGAACCAAAACTTGTTGAAGATGAGACTCAAGGTGACTATGGTGTTTGCTATTTAGCATCACCTGATGCAAGTATTCTTGTTCAAGTTATTGACTACATTAATTCTTCAAGTCAAATTCACATTCAATTCTTAGTTGCACCTGCTGAATATTTCTTAGGTTAATTAAGTAGTAGAGACAACTCAAAATAAAAGGCATGATTAATATCATGTCTTTTTAATTATTCTTTGCTAAATTAAATGATAATAGTTAATTTTAGAGGGTTATATTTAAGATGGCAATTAAAGTAAAGATACATGACAATGATTCCCAAATTAAAGTTAAACCCATTGACAACACAGATGAGATAAAACTTAAAAGTGATTGTGGTCTTAAAGAGAGAGTTCTTGATGCAAAAATTAACAAAGAAATAGAAGATAGAGAAAATGCTGATGCAATTCTTCAAGAAGAGATAGATGAGATTGCTCATGACACTCCTGAAGTTGATGATTCTACAATAGTTATCAATGATGAGAATAAAATAGCATTAAATCAAATTCTAAATGCAAACTATCTAGTTGTTGATACAATAGAAGATAGAGATGCAATTCCAAAAGAGTTACTCAAGAAAGGCACATTAGTGAGAGTTGATTCAACTTCTATTGTGTATAGATGGGACTTAATAAATTGGAATAAAACACCTGTGAACATTACTTCACTAGGTAATGGGTTGAAATTATCACCTGAAGGCGAATTATCAGTAGATGTTACTGATGAAGCAGTTGAAGAGAATCAACAACCTATTACATCAAATGGTGTATATAATATCCTTGGGGATATTAATGTTAGATTAGAACAAATATAGAGAGGTAGAAAATTATGCCAAAAACTTATGCAAATGCAAAAGCTGCCTTACAAGCAGATGAGTATGCAACAACAATCTCTGGTGAGATAGAGAGAATTGAAGACTCTAAAGTAGTGATAGTTAATAAACTTCACGAAATGAAAGATGAAGAAACAAATATTACTATTGATGAAGCTGCTTTATCTTTAGATGCTGTTAGTGTTTATAGAGATGATTCACATCAAATGGCACCTGGTGATACTTGGTCTATCCCAGCTGGTTATTATGCTAGTTTTACAGTCACAGCTGATGGTGCTACACATGACTATGACTTAGAGTCAGGTAGAACAGTCACTCCAACAAAATCAGCACAAACAGTCACACCTGGAACTAACCCAGCGACAGGTAGTGCATATTATGGCTTATCAAGTGTAACCGTTAATGCAATTCCAGCAGCATATCAAGATGTTACTAGTGTTACTGCCACAGCAGCTGATGTGAAGACAGGTGTTGACTTTGTTAATAGTAGTGGAACTCTTGTTCATGGCTCTATGCCAATCTATTCACAATCAACAGCAGGAACAGTTATTGAAACATTATCTGCTCACAAGACAGGTGGTTCTTATGATGATTACTACTATGATATTCCTCTTGGTTATCACAATGGTAATGAAAGAGTTAATATTCAATTAGAAACTGCTAATGTTACACCTACAGAATCTGCTCAAACAATCACTCCTTCAAGTGGTAAAGTCATTGGTGAAGTTAGTGTTGCAGCTATCAATAAGACTCAATACTTAACATCATGGACAAGTGATGCAACAGCAGTTGCAGGTGACATCTTAGCAACAAAGACAGCTTATGTCAATGGTAGTAAAATTACTGGCAATATGACCAATAACTCAACTACTTGGGATGGTGAACAGTCAGCCCCAATTGACCACACATTGACAACTACTACTGGTCAAACTTCTATTACAGTTCCAGCAGGTTATCATAATGGTTATGGTGTTGTTAAAGTTGTTCCTGAAGATAAGACAGTTTCTTGGAGTGATATCACATCTCATAACTCATCTTGGTCTGTTACAGCCACAAGTGGTAAAGTCTTAAGAACTATTACCGTTGCTGGTAAACCTGCCAATTGGGTTGATACAACTACATCAACAGGTGCAACAAGTGCTGATATCTTATCACCAAAAGTTGCTTATGTCAATGGTGCTAGTGTTACAGGTAGTATTTCAACAGTCACTTCTTATACAAGTGATGTTACTGATGAAATCTTAGCTAGTGGTGCAAGTGCAACCACAACCTTAGATTCATTCAATGAAGCATTCTATAAGAATGGTGGAACTATTACTATTACAAATGCAATCTATTCAAGATTAGCAGCTATTTAATTAAATTTAAAATTATTGTATAATATTATAGAGAATTTAGAGGACAGGATGACCCTTTTAAGAAGCATAGTCCTGTCCTAAATTTTTAAAGAAAGGTGAAGCAATGGCAGACACAATTAATACATCATTAACTAGTATTGAAAATTCAAAAGGTGATATTGCAACATCTATAGAAGGAAAAGGTGTTAGTGTTCCTAGTGGAACTAAACTCGCAGGAATGTCATCACTTATTGACCAAATTTCAACAATGCATGGTCCAGCTAGTTCTATTGATGGTAACTTAGCTGCCTTTGATGGTACTTCTGGAGACACTTTAAAAGATAGTGGTATCGCTGCCTCTGCCATCGCTTTAGATGCTAATGTTGTTCACAAAGGCACTAATTCAAGTCCAAGTAATGAAACTATTTATGGTGAAAAATCTTTTGGCGGAACAATAAAAGTTGGCGCCTATAGTGCTGGTGCTGGTGGCTTCTTATCTGAAGGCTCTATAAGTAGTACTAGCCTTACTAGCTTAGATATAAATTCAGTATATGGGCTAAC
>JAEEGL011598934.1_pt1 | contig 18267 bp, 12 predicted proteins | sample 9134231 | NCBI WGS metagenome assembly JAEEGL01 (sample SAMN16246548, study PRJNA631951) | gut metagenome | biome: gut microbiome; feature: rumen; material: fiber-attached | host: Bos | place: Iran: Karaj | collected 2018-10 | reverse complement strand
ATTATGCCGCGCCGGAGGAAAGGAGCCGGATACCGCTTTCACCCTGCTCGACGCCATCCACAGCCTGCCTCCGCGCTATTATGACGGTGAAACGCGCGAGCGGCTCATCGAATTTGCCGCTTACTTCGCCCGCCACGGCGACATGCGTCTGCGCACCGCGGCACTGCTGTTTTTGCAGGAGGCGGAGCGCCCGCTGGCGCGGGAGAACCCGCAGCTGCGCCGCATTGCGGACATCGCCTCCGACGGCGGCGCGGAAGAAGGGCTGACCATACAGTACCTGCGTTACCGCATCCTGCGCCGCGCGGGTGAAAACGTCTCCGCCTACAGTGAGATCTTTGAGGGCGCGCGGGACGTGACGGGCGACATTTTCCTCGACAACCTCAAGACCGCGACGCCGTGGGTCAACAAGGTCGTCGGCATCGAGGTGCTGAAGGATCAGGCGGAGCGGGGCCGGACGGACAACATCCTGCACATCTGCACGCACTTTTCCAACCTCATCAAGGTCTCCGAGCGCGTCGTCGTCCGCCACTCGGCGGGCGAGGCGCTGCTGGAGGTGCTGCCGCTGCTGCGGCGCGAGCAGCGCAACGAGGTCGTGGTCGAGCTGGGCAAGGGCATCGAGCTGGGGCAGTACGCCATCTCCAAGTACATCCCGGACTATCTGGGCCGCGCGGTGCTGCTGCTGCACCCCAGCGAGCTGGACGAGCAGATGCTATGGCTGCGGCAGCTGCTGGGCTCGCCGACCGACAGCGCCGTCGCCGGCGCGCTTCGGACCATCGGCGTGATGCTGCGGCACTACGACGCCTATCACGCCCGTTTTGTCGAGCCGGAGGCGCGCTACGCCGAGCGCCGGCACGAGCTGATCGGCCTGCTGCTGCAGGGGCTCGCCCACTACCGCGAGGCGGTGCGCCAGGAGGCGCTGCTGGTGTTCGGGCAGCTCTTTGACGGCGAGGGACTCGACATGGCGGAGCGGGAGCGGCTGTTCACGCTCTGCTGCCGCAAGCTGCTGTTTCTGATCGAGACCGCGCCGGATCACGACGCGCTGACCTTTTTCTACCGCGCCTCCGCCCTCGCGCGCGTCGACCGCTTCCTGACGCTGCACCGGCTCGACCGGGGGCCCTTCCGCTTCGAGCGTCCGCGCAAGGTCGCCTTCTTCCCCGGCACCTTCGACCCCTTTACGCTCTCCCACAAGGGAATCGTGCGTGCCATCCGCGAGATGGGCTTCGAGGTCTATCTGGCGGTGGACGAGTTTTCGTGGTCGAAGAAGCCGCAGCCGCACCTGATCCGGCGCCAGATCATCAACATGTCGGTGGCGGGGGATTTCCACGTTTACCTGTTTCCCAGCGAGATCCCGGTGAACATCGCCAACCCCGCCGATCTGCGTCGCCTGCGCGATATCTTCGGCGGGCAGCGGCTCTATATCGTGGTGGGCGCGGACGTCATCGCCGGCGCCTCGGCGTACAAAAAGGAGCCGGAGCCGTATTCCGTCCACTCGCTCAACCACATCGTTTTCAGCCGCCCGGACCAGCCGCGGCTGCCGCCCCGGGAAACGCTGCGCCTGACCGGCGACCTGATGGAGCTGCGCCTGCCGCCGGAGCTGGAGGACATCAGCTCCACGCGCATCCGGGAGAACGTGGATCAAAACCGCGATATCTCCCACTTCATCGATCCGGTCATCCAGGACTTCATCTACCAGAACGGCCTGTATCTGCGCGACAGCCAGAACAAGCCCGTTCTCGCCGCCGCCGACATCGTTTTCGACTGGCAGGCGCCGCCCTATCGGGGACTGGAGCACCCCGCCCTCGCCGCCGCGGAACGGGAGGGCGACGAGGTGCTGGCGCTGCGCCGCGGGGAGCGACGCGCTGGCTTCGTGACCTGGCGCTGCCTGGGCGCGACGGAGCTGTTCTCCGCGCTGGGCGACGCGGCGCTGACCGACCGCGTGCGTCTGCGGGCGGGCGGCAAGACGCTGCTCATCACCGGCGTCTGCGCCGGAGGCGACGACGCGCAGCTCCTGCTCAGCGAGGTGCTGGCGCGCTCGCTGCAGGAGGATTGCGTCTACGCGCTGTGCCGCCCGCGCGACGGCATGAGCCCGGAGCTGGAGGCGCTGCTCGCCCGGCAGGGCTTCACCCGGCGGGAGGGCGCCGCGCCGCTGCTGGAGGCGGATATGCGCGCGCCGACGGTGCTGATCCGCAATCTGGAAACCGCGATCCAGGAGCCGTTGGCGAGGGACGCGCGGGTGCTCGCCGCCGTGGCGCGCGGGCACGAGCGGCTGCAGCACGCGCTGGCGGGCTTGCATCCCGGCTCGCTGGTGCTGACGCTTTCCTCCGACGTGATCCACCGGCGGCTGCTGGAGCGGATCACGGCGTTCAACCGCGTGCCGAACACGCCCACGCAGCCGCGGAACCTGGGCGAGTGCATGTGCGTGCCCTTCGGCAAGATGCTGCGCGGGCGCATCATCCCCAACACCGTCACCAAGACGATCCACACCGACAAGGTCTACGAGCCGGATCTGCGCTCGAGCCGGATCGAGGCGTTCCCCTACTATCCGCCCATCCCCTGCCAGATCCGCACGATCAAATCTTTCGATCGCCCGGTCATCCTGGTGGACGACGTGATGCACCCCGGTCTGCGCATCCGCACCCTCGACCCGCTGCTGCGGCAGGAGGGCGTCGAGATCCGCATGGTCCTCGTCGGGCTGCTCTCCGGGCACGGCAGGGACCTGATGCGCGAGTGGAACCGCCCCGTGGACGGCGCCTACTTCGTGCCCACGCTGCGCCTGTGGTTCGTGGAGTCGACGCTCTACCCCTTTATCGGGGGCAACACCGTCCGCCGCGCAGCGGCGCCGGTGCCGGGCCTGCTGCCGGGCATCAACCACATCCTGCCCTACGCCGCGCCGGCTTTCCAGGGCGAGTGCCCCGACTGGGCGGTGTTCAATCTTTCCCGCTGCTGTCTCGAATCCGCGCGCGAACTGATGCTGGCGCTGGAACAGGCGTATCGTGAGCAGTTTTCCCGCAACCTGACGCTCAGCCGGCTCAGCGAGGCGGTCATCCTGCCGCTGTGCCCCGACAAGGGCGCCTGCCTGCACTACGACCCCAGCCTTGCCGCGTCGGTTTATCTTGAAAACGATCTGGAACAGCTGATGAGAGGTGCCGGACTATGAACGAGCAGTATATCGAGCGGGACGGCCGCGTATTCTACTTCGTCGAGGGCGACCCCGTCCTAGGGCGCGGCAGCTTTCGCGCGAACCATCCCGGACAGCTCGCCGCGCCGCATGGGCTGCGCGTGCTGGACGCCTCGCGCCTGCCCGCCGCCGCGGCGGACCCGACGGTGGAAAGCGCGCTGGCCGAGGGGCGGCTGACCGTCGTCAACCGCAGCCGCCCCGGCTGGGAGCGTATGCTGGAGCCGCCCGGGACGGGCAGAAAGCGCGTCAACCTGCTCGCCCTGGGCGACGTGGGCTCCACGCTCCTGACGGGGCTCAAGCTCCTCGGCGGCGACGTGATCGAAAGCATCGGGATCTGCGATCTTTCGGAGCAGGCGGTCGCGCGCTGGGCGTTCGAGATGGGGCAGGTCTCCCTGCCCTGGGATTACGACGCCTTCCCGGAGGTCGAGCCGGTGAGCGCGGACGACCTCTTCGACTGCGACGTGCTGGTGTTCGTCGCCTCGAAGGGCATCCCGCCGGTGGGCTCCGGCGTGAAGGACGTGCGCATGGCGCAGTTCGAGAGCAACGCCGCCATCGTGAAGCACTATGCCCGCCTGGCGCGGGAGAAGCGCTTCCGCGGGCTCTGGGCGGCGGTGTCCGACCCCGTGGATCCGCTGGCGAAAACGGCGTATCTGGAGAGCAACCGCGACGAAAACGGCGTCTGGGACGGCATGGGGCTCCTGCCGGAGCAGGTGCAGGGCTTCGGGCTCGGCGTGATGAACGCGCGGGCGGCGTACTACGCCAAGCGCGACGCGCGTTTCGCTTCGTTCCTGACGGACGGACGCGCCTTCGGGCCGCACGGTACGGGGCTTTGGATCGCCAACTCGCTCTCCGCCTACGACGACGCGCTTTCCCGCGAGCTGACGGAGCGCACCGTGACCGCCAACCTGCGGATGCGGGAGCTGGGCTTCAAGCCTTACGTCGCGCCGGCGCTCTCGTCGGGGGCGCTCAGCCTGCTGCTGACGCTGCGGGGCGAGTGGCACTGCGGCTCCGTGTTCCTGGACGGCGTCTACATGGGCTGCCGGAACCGCTATACGCCCGCGGGGCTGGAGACGGAGCTGCTGCCGTCGATGCCGGACGCGCTTTACGCGCATCTGGAGGATGCGGCGGCGGCGCTGCGGGAGATCCTGTGAGATGGAGCTTTTGATCGTTCGCCTCCGCGCCGACCGGGCGGAGGATGACGCGCGGCTGGACGCCGTTCTGCCGGATGCGCTGGCGGGGCTGGAGCACCGGCTGGCGGAGGATTTGTCCGCGCTGCCGGACCTGCGTTCCCGGCGGGTGCTTTTCGCCGTGTCGATGGGCGCCTTCGGCGTCAGCGCGGCGTATAGCCGGCTGCTGTACCGCCTGCGCGCGGAGCCGTCGCTGCTGGAGGGCAGCGTCGTCGGGCTGGTGGTCGACGGCGCGGGCGAGCTGTATACGAAATCCTGCGCCACGGAGCTGGGGTTTGCGGCGAACCTTGCCGGCGGCGCGCTGCTGGGCCGCCCGCTGGTGGAGGCGACGGGTTCGCTGGCGAATTTCCGCGTGCAGGCGGCAAACCGCGGCACCGATCTGGCGGGCGCCTATCGGGCGGCGGTGTGCGAACTGGCGGAGCGACTCGCGGGAGAGAGCTTTCCGCGGCGTGAAACGCCGTCGCTGCTGGCGCTGCACGCGTCGAGCTACCACACCTCGAACACGATGCAGCTTTGGCGCGAGGTGAAGAAGCGTCTGGACGGGAGCTGCGCCGTCACGGAGCTCGGTTTGCGCAACGGCGCGGTGTCCGACTGTTCCGGATGCCCCTATACGGCGTGCCTGCACTTCGGCGAGAAGGGGCGCTGCTTCTACGGCGGGCTGATGCAGGACGAGGTCTGGCCCGCGGTGCGCCGCTGCGACGCGATGATCCTCCTGTGCCCGAATTACAACGACGCGCTCTCGGCGAACCTGACGGCGTTCATCAACCGCCTGACGGGCCTGTTCCGCCAGATGCGCTTTTATGACAAGGCGGTGTTCGCCATCGTCGTGTCCGGCTACTCCGGCGGCGATATCGTGGCGCGGCAGCTCGTCGCGGCGCTGAACATGAACAAGTCCTTCTATCTGCCGCCGCGCTTCGCCATGATCGAAACGGCGAACGACCCCGGAGAGGCGCTGGCGCTGCCGGGGATCGGGGCGCGGCTGGACGATTTTGCGGCGCGGCTGCGCGATTGTCTGACGGCAGGAGGAGAAGCATAACAAAACCGGCGCCGCAGACGCCGGAGAAAGGGGCGGGACAGATGTTTGAAAAGCGGGTAGATATCTTCAAAAAACGCGGAGACCGCGAGACTTGGCAGCAGATCCGCGCGGCGCTCAAGGAGGCGGGGCTGCGCGGCGTGCGCGCCGGCCACTATCTCCAGGACGTCGTCATGGCGGGCGGCTGCGGCGCGAAGCTGGATCCGCGGGATTTCGGCGCGAAGGGCAAGGTGGACCGCGAGATCTACTGGGTGCGCGTCATCGAGGGCGACGAGGAGAAGGCGCGGGAGATCCTGCGCCGCAGCGGTCTCGTCGCCGGGATCGAGGACGGCCTGATGACCGACGCCGCGCTGCGCAAGAGCGCCGTCGACAAGTACTATCCCTGATCGCAAAACCAAAGGGAAGATCCCCGCGCCCTGCTTTGCAGCGGACCGCGGGGATCTTTATTTCTGTTGGCCGTTTTGCCGGGGATCCTGCCGATCTTCCACAAAAGTCTGTTTTTGTGGAATAACAGGATCAATAGGTCATGTAGCGATGGAGAAGGGTCACGATCTCGGCGCGGGTGGCGGTGCGGACCGGCTCGAGGGTCAGGCCGCTGGAGGTGCTGGTGATATAGCCCTTGCCGACCGCCCAGGTCATGGCGTTCCGCGCGTAGGGGCTGACCTGCGCCTGATCGGAATAGGCGTTGATCGAAGCGTTGGTCTGCGTGCTCACGCCGCTGGCATTGGTGAAGTTATAAAGGATCGTGGCGAAATCCTGACGCGTGAGATCGCTTTCCGAGCCGTACTGGGCGCCGGTGACGACGCCGGTCATGATGTTGTTCTGATACGCCCACTGCGCGCTCTTGTAGTAATAGGCGTTGGAGGGAACGTCAGCGTAGGGCGGGACGACGGTGAGGGCGGGCGAGCCTGCCAGACGGTAGAGGATCAGCACCAGATCGCGCCGTTTCATCTTGTCCGCGGGCGAGAACTGCGGCCTGCCGCTCTTGTCGTTTCCGGTGCCGTTGACCAGGCCGAAGCCGCTGGCGAAATCGACCGAGGGGGCCGCCCAGGAGTAGACCGTGCCGACGTCGGCAAAGCGGGCGGAAGCGGTCTTGGGCGCGGCGGCGACGTTGAGCGTGTTCTCATACGAGGCGCCGGAGCGGCGGTACGACGTGTAGTTCAGCGGCACCGCCTCGGTCAGCCCCGCCTTGGGGACGTAGCGCAGCTGCGTGACGGAGAAGGCGCCGTCCGCGGCGGAGCCGGTCGTGTTGAAGCGCGTTTCGGCGGGAACCGCCACAAGGCGCCCGTCCTGCGCGACGTAGAATTTACCGGCGCTCGGCGCGTGGAAAGCGACCGAGACCACGGGATCCGAGTCGTTGATGTTGAGGAAGTCGGTGATCGGGAAGGAATAGCCCTCGGACGGGGCGCTGACGGTGCGGTCGGCGGCGAGCTTGAAGGCGACCTTGCCCGTGTAGAGCTGGACGCCGTTGGCGTCATACGCGATATACATCAGCTCGTCGGAGCCCGCCGCCGAGTTCAGCGGAACGTAGCTGAGCGTCTCCACGGAGGTGCGGTTGTTGCCGGCGCCGACGGTGAAGCCGAAGTTGCCGACGTTGCCGTCGGTCAGACGGGTGCTGTAGCTCGAGTTGGGATAGGACTGGTTGAGTATGCCGTAGTTCGGCGTATTCAGCAGCCGGATGGTGAACTGGGGGCTGGAGACGTTCGTTTTGGTCGCGGTCCGGTACGCGTCGGCGAAGTTGCTCTCCCTGAGCGCGACCGAGGCGGCGCCGTAGGCGTTGTAGGTTATGACGGGAACGTCCGCTGCGGTGTAGAAGATATAGAGCACGCCGCTTTGCTGCGCGGCGTTGCTGTCGGCAGAGACGCCGCCGTAGCAGGTGAACTTGACCGCCGTGAAGCCGGAGGCGTTCGGCGCGGTAAAGGTCACGCCGTCCAGATACCGGGGGTTGGCGCCCGTCCGGCCGGAGTAGGTGCGGGTGTAATAATCCGCGCTGTTGTACGGCTCAAACAATTCGCCGTTGTAGACGAAGGAGCCGTCGCCGCTGTGCTCGTTGAAATTCACGTAGGACAGGTAGTAAGTATTGCCGCGCTTGCTGCGGAAGTAGCTGAGGAAATCCTCGTCGCGGAGGGTGATCTTCCCGCCGCAGGCGGTGGTGTAGAACACGTCCGCGGTCCCGGTGGGCACGTTGGACACGACGATGCGCAGCTTGCCGCTCACGATGGGCGAGGTGCCGGGAGTGTTCTTCTCATACGCGCCGTAGCCGATCTCAAAGGTGCCGACGCGGGCGGGGCTGAAGAACAGGTCGGAGATGTTCAGATAGTGGATGAAATCGGTGGACGCGATCTCGCGGACGGTGGTGCGCGTCTCGTGCAGCGTGCCGATGGGGTTGGCGCCGATGGTGGAAACGTCAAATTTCAGATAGCTCCACGCGTTGACGCCGATCGCGTCGTTGACGGCAGTGATCAGCGCCGATGCGGCGCTGGCCGCGCCGTTGCGCGGAGATGCGGAGAAGAGGTAGGGGTCGGTGCTCTCCAGATTCACCGTGACGTCGAGCGAGGCGGCGTCCACGGCGATGAGCAGCTCGCCGGCGCAGACCTTGGCGCCGGTGCCCTTCGGCCCGGAGTAAGCGTCGTAGCCGATGCGCCAGACGCCCGCGCGGCTGGGCGAGAAGTACAGCTTGCCGACGTCGGCGGCTTCGACGAGCGTGCCGGCGCCCACGTGGTTGGAGGAGGACATCCCGAGCAGCGTCAGATCGGTATACAGCGTGCCGGTGGCGGCGCCGGTCCTTTCGATCTCGCCGAAGCGGATCGAGCTGTAGGTCCCCAGCGCCTCGCCGAGGAGCTGCACGCCGGTCTTGCCGCTGTTGTCCGCTGCGGTGAAGGCGTAGCCGGCGCCGCTTCCGACGGACAGGCGCACGTACTTGGTCGGCCGCGTGATCTGGATCCTGACCGAGCCGGTCGACGTGTTGACGCCGTTCATGACCGTGCAGGTGAAGGCAAAGACGCCTTCCGAGGAGGGTCGGAGATACATGCCCTCCAATTCGCTGAAGGAATAGTTGACCCGCTCCACGACCGGCCGCGCCCCGCTGTCGTACAGGACGCCGAGGCCCGCGCCTTCGGTGATGCTGACGTTGAAGACAGCCGGCGCCACGACGATCCCGTTGGCGCTGTAGGTCGCGATGAAGCGGTCGCGGATCGTCTCGGCGACCTTGCGCAGGGAGAGGTCGACGCCGACCTCCGCCGTGTCGCTCACGTCCGTGGAGACGACGGTGATCGGAACGGTGGCGGATATGCTGCTGCCGCAGCGGGCGGTGATGACCGTGCTGCCGGCGGCGATGCCGGTGACGACGCCTTTGTCGTCCACGCGGACGACGCCGGGATTGGAGGAGATGTACTCGATCGCGCCGAGCTGCGCGGCGCTGACGGTCAGCCCGCTGATGTAGGTCGCCGTCGCGGTGGACTGGATGCTTTCCCCGGTGCTGACCGTCGCCTTGGGCAGCGCGAGCGTCATGCCGGAGACGACGTCCTCCACGACCTTGATGGTAAAGTTCTGCCGACGGACGTCGTCGACGCCGTACACGCTGTTGGGGGCGGGCAGAAGCTCGACGGTGCCGAAGATGGTGCCGGTGCGCGGCGTATTTTCGGGGGTGTAGCCGCTGGCCTTGACGGTGAGCGTTTTGTACTGCGGGGTGTAGGGCTGCACGGAGGCATAGCCGGCTGGAATTTCATCCAAAACGCCGGCGGCGTTGCCCACCGTCCACTTGATATAGCCGGAATAATCCGCCGGCTCCGCAGTGGCGGTGATCGTGGCGGCGGCGCTCTGAGGGTTGTTGCGGTTGAGGTACAGGGTCACCTCCGCGGGACTGACGCTCAGACCCGTGGCAACGGGCGTCGCCGCCTTTGCCGTGCCGCCCAGCGGGAGAAGCAGGAGCGCGGCGAATGATGCGCATACCAGCAGCTGCAGCAGTTTCTTCATGTCGATTCCCCTTCTTGTTTATGTCTTTTACCTTTTGATTTTTTCTTTATCCGATCTGCCGCCGGATGAGCTCCTCGTCGTCGTACTCCACGCTGTGGATATCCGCGCCGAGAGAGCGCAGCTTGCCGATGATGTCCTCGTAGCCGCGCTCGATATACTGCACGTTCAGGATCTCGCTGGTGCCGACGGCGGCAAGCGCGGCGATGACCATTGCGGCGCCCGCCCGCAGGTCGAACGCCTGCACGGTCGCGCCGGTGAGGCGGCTGACGCCCTCGACCACGGCGGTGCGGCCTTCCACGCGGATCTGCGCGCCCATGCGCGTCAGCTCGCCGACGTAGCGGTAGCGGTTGTCCCACACGCCCTCGGTCACGATGCTCGTGCCCTCCGCCAGGGACAGCGCCGCGGTGATCTGGGGCTGCATATCGGTGGGAAAGCCGGGATAGGGCAGGGTCTTGACGTTCGCGCGCTGGAGCCGGCCGGAGCGGCGGACGAGCAGCGTGTCGTCCTCCTCGATGACCTCCACGCCCATCTCGAGCAGCTTGGCGGTGATGCAGTCCATGTGCTTGGGAATGATCCCACGCAGCAGGATCTCGCCGCCCGCGGCGGCGACCGCCGCCATGTAGGTGCCCGCCTCGATCTGGTCGGGGATGATGGCGTAGGTGCCGCCGTGCAGGCGGTCCACGCCGAACACGCGGATCGTGTCCGTACCGGCGCCGCGGATGTTCGCGCCCATCGAGTTCAGGAAGTTGGCGAGGTCGACGATGTGCGGCTCCTTCGCCGCGTTTTCGATCACGGTGGTGCCGTCCGCCAGCGCCGCCGCCATCATGATGTTCATCGTCGCGCCCACGGATACGACGTCCAGATAGACGTTCGCGCCCTTCATGCGTCCGCCCGCCGCGTTGGCGACGATAAAGTCGCCCTCGCGCACGTCGGCGCCCATGGCGGCGAAGCCCTTGACGTGCTGGTCGATGGGACGGACGCCGCCGAAGTTGCAGCCGCCGGGCATCGAGACCTCGGCGCTGCCGAAGCGGCCCAGCAGCGCGCCGATCAGGTAATAGGAGGCGCGCAGACGGTGCGCCAGTTCCTGCGGCACGTGCGTGGTGCGGATATGCGTGCAGTCGATCTCGACGTCGGTGGTGTTGAGAAAGCGCACGTTTGCGCCCAGCCGTTCGAGGATCTTCAACAGCACCGTCACGTCCGAGATCTGAGGCACGTTTTCGATGCGGCAGACGCCGTCTACCAGAAGCGCGGCGGGAATGATGGCGACGGCGGCGTTTTTTGCGCCGCTGATGCGCACCTCGCCGTAGAGCGGGCGTCCGCCTTTGATGACATATTTCTGCATAATAACTCCTTGCTATATGGATCCACGGCAAGCGCCGCAAAGCTCCGTGATCAGCGCCCCGGACGGGCGCGCCGCCCGGAACTGCGCATACAAAATCCGAGCCGAACGACGAACGCCCGGCAGCTATTATTCACATAATGCGGCGAAACTATTCCGCCCCGGATTTCATATACCTTATTTTCTATACCATATTTTGCGAGGAAAAGCAATCCCTAATCACAAAATATGCAAGAAAACGCGCAAGCGTTTATGACTCGCGCGTGATCTCTCCGCTCGAGATATTAACATAATACCGACTCACGTCCGTCGCGACGCGCCAGACCGGGACCAGCCGCTGCGCGGCCGAGGCGGTGCTCTGCAGCAGATAGCCGCTGCGGACGTCCGTGACGGCGGTGCAGACCTCGCCGGCGGCGCTGTTGTGGTCCAGCAGGCGGACCAGCGCGGTGACGCCGTCGACGCCGGCGCTGCCGCGGCTGCCGGTTTCGACGGGCGGGACGAAGGAACCGTCGGCGGACACCAGCCGGCCGTCGGAGAAGCGCAGCGTCAGCTCCGCGTTGAAGACCTCCGCATCCGGTAAGGCGCGGACGGCGGTCACAGCGCCGCTGCCCGCGTTCAGTTCGGCGGACACGAGCGCGTAGCCGCAGGCGGCGAACAGCTCTTCGGAGAAAGCGGCGGGGTCGGAGACGTCGCGCAGGAGCGTTGCCTCCACAGCGCCGCTGGCGCGCAGCAGACACTGGCCGGCGTCGCCGACGTAACGGTAGATGCCGCCGCCCACGTCCTCCGCCACGCAGGGCCCCAGGAGCGCCTCGGCAAACGCGGCTTCGGCGTCGAGGCTGCGCGCGGGTCCGGCGGGGGCGGGCAGCTCGCTCCCGCGCGGAACGAGCGCGGACGGAAGCGTCACGCCGGCAGAGGCATAGAGCCGGACGAGCTGCGTCACGGTGCGCTCCCGCGCGGCGCGTTCCTGAAGCCTGCGGCCGACGAGCAGAATGAGCAGAAAGGCGTTGGCGAGCGCCAGAATGACGATGGCGGTGCTTTTCAGGCGCGAGGTTTTCACGGCGCGTTCCCCCCTTCCTGCTCGGCGATCCAGACGGGCGGGACCGCCTCGCCGCCCGCGTCCACGTAGGCGATGGTGAGCTCGGCGCCGTCCCAGGCGCCGGCGACGGCGGCGGCTTGGGCGAAGGGGAGCAGCAGCGGCGCCTCTTCGGAGAAGGTATAGCGCCGCCCCTTGAACGAAAACGCCGTGATGCGCTGGCCCTCGATCGTGACGACGACGGCGTGCGAGCCGTCCGAGAAACGGATCGGCGTGCCGCTCGCCATCAGGTCGAAGGAGATCTCAAAGCCGCCGTCTTCGCCGCGGATGCCGCTGAGGTAAAGCGAAGCGTCGCCGAGCAGCTCCTGCGAAAGCGTCTCCGCCAGAGACTGCGCGGCGGCGGCGGCTTCCACGGCGGTGGGAGCGCCCGCCGAGACGGCGGGAACGTAATAGAGCGAGCCGGGGGCGGCGTCCCCGCCCTGATAATCCACCGTTCCGTCGGGGCGCAGATACAGCGCGCTGGACGCTTCGCGCACGATCGCCGTGCCGGAGGATTCGACAAAGCGGCTCTCCGTGTGGGCGTTGAAGCCCGCGCGGCGGAGAAGCGCCTCCTCGCCGGCAGGCAGGATATTCGCGGCGTTCAGCGCGGGGCGGGGCGCCGGGTCGCTCAGTACCAGCGTGTAGGGCGAGAGCCGGTCGTAGCCCTCGCCGAGCTGAAAGGCGAATTCGGCGCTGTTGCCGCTCTGGGAGGCGATGAAGTCCAACAGCGCCGGGCTGCTGACCGCGGTGGAAAAGCGGTATCGCTGTCCGTTGCCGTTCTGCAGGAAAAGCACGGCGTCCCCGCTTCCGGCGGGGGTGAGCAGCGCGCGGCGCAGATCCGCGGTCCCGCCGCCCGGCATTTCGACGCCGAGAAGCCCCGGCAGCAGGCAGGCGGGGACGTCGGAGAAGAAATCGAAGTAAAGGCCCTCGCCGCTGAGCGCGGAAAGGAAATCGGACTCGGAGATCGGCGTCTGCCCGTTGGCGGAGCCGATCGCCTCGCCGAGATAGGTGCCGGCGCGCTCGAATTCATCGCTTGCGGTCGTGAGACCGTCCGCGCCGAGGCGGGCGAAATCGTTGGTGTAGACCATACGCACCGGGAACGCCGGGCGCGGCGCGCCCGCCTCGCCGGCGTCGGAGAAGTCGGTCTCCCCCAGGCGGCGCTCCCGCGCCAGCTCCAGCAGGCTCCGGTCGGAGAGTGGGCCGAACAGCGGCAGGTTGGCGGCAAGAAAGACCAGCAGCAGCGTGAGCAGGACGATGGCGAGGTTTTGCAGGCGCCCGGCCCGGACGGCGCGCCTGTCCGCCGCCGGCGTCACAGCAGCGCCCCCTGCCCGTCGGGCTGGCGGATGGGCAGCTCCAGACGGACGGTGGTGCCGGGGCCCTCGCGGTCGACGAGGGAAATGGTGCCGCCGTGCCGCTGCACGATCTCGGCGGCGATGGAGAGGCCGAGACCCGTGCCGCCCGATTCGCGCGAGCGCGCCTTGTCGACGCGGTAGAAGCGTTCAAAGATACGCGGGCGGTCCTTCTCGGGGATGCCGATGCCGTCGTCCGCGACCTCCATCCAGACCGTGTCGCCCGCGTCGCCCGCGGTGACGCGGATGTGCCCGCCGTCGGGCGTGTATTTGACGGCGTTGCTGAGGATGTTGAGCATGACCTGCTCGATGCGTCCGCGATCGCCCATGATCAGCGGCAGATGCTCGGAATAGTCGTGCGTCAGCGTGTGCCCGTGCCGCTGCGCCTCCAGCGCGATCGAACGCAGTACCGAATCGATCGCCTCCCCGAAGGGGAAGCGCGCGACCACGATCTCCGTCCGGCCGGAGTCGAGGCGCGAGAGAGTGAGCAGATCCTGCACGATATGCGTCATGCGGTCCGCCTCGTTGATGACGATGTCGAGGAAGCTGTTTTCGGTCTCGCGCGGGATGTCGCCGTCCGCGTCGCGGATGGTCTCGGCATAGGAGCGGATGTTGGTCAGCGGCGTACGCAGCTCGTGGGACACGTTGGCGACGAACTCGCGCCGGCGCTCCTCGGTCTTGCGGTGCTCGGTGACGTCGTGCAGCACGATCAGCACGCCGCCGCTCTCCTCGTCGGCAAAGGCGGCGAAATACAGCTCGACCGAGCGCTCGCCAACGGTGAGCTCCGTCTCGACGTAGTCGCCGCGGCGCATGCTCATCACGCGCTCAAAGGGACAGATGGGCTCGAACAGCTCGGCGTAGACGCAGTCCTCCGGCGCGCGGTCAAGCAGCGCGACGGCGGCGGGGTTACAGTGCATCAGCTCGCCGCTTCCGTCGTAGGCGACCACGCCGTCGGTCATGTGCAGGAAGAGCGCGTCCAGCTTGCTGCGCTCGTTCTCCACGGCGTCCAGCGTTTCGTGCAGGACGCTTGCCATGTCGTTGAAGGTCGTCGTCAGGATGCCGATCTCGTCGGTGGAGTCCACCTCCAGCACCTCGTCGAAATTGCCGCCGGCGATGCGCTCGGCGCCCTCGGTCAGCTTTTCGATCGGGTCGATCATCGTCTTGGCGAGCAGGAAACTCAGCAGGATCGACACCAGAAGGCCCACCAGCAGCGCCTGCAGGATGATGAGCAGCAGCTCGCTGTTGAGCTCGGACACCGCGGCGCGGTCATCGCGGATATAGACGATGAAGCGGTTGCTGCCGCCGGAGATGGGCACCGCCACGTCCATATAGTGCGCGGAGACGTCGCTCTCGCTGCCGATCACTCCGTTGCGCGCGGCGAGAAGGTTCCCGGTCTGCTCGAGCAGGGGGCCGCCCGTCTCGTCGCTGCCGGCGAGGAACGCCCCGGTGGCGCCGTCGAGGATATAGTAATTCCGGCTGCGCGAGTCGATGCCCAGCGTACCGGAATAGAGCTCCAGAAGCGACTGAAGGCGCTGCGCGCCGTCCTCCTGCGCCGCCTCCGTACGCAGCGCGGCGGCAAAGGAGGCGTCGGCAAAGGCGGTGCTCATCTGCTGATAGAAGTTGTCGATATAGAAGTTGGTGACGCTGGTCATCAGAAACGCGCCGACGACGGTCATCAGCGAGGTGATGAGCAGCACCAGGATCATGACGAGCTTCATGTGCAGGGAGCGGAACATGCGGACGCCTCCTTTCGGTCGATATTGGGAAACCGTCCCCGCCGCGGCGGCGGGGACGCGGACGCGCTGAGTCTTCCGCCGGTTTTATTTGGCGGAGTAGTAATACCCCACGCCCCGGCGGGTGATGATGTGCGCCGGGTTGGCGGGGTCGTCCTCGATCTTTTCGCGCAGGCGGCGCACGGTGACGTCCACCGTGCGCGCGTCGTCGCCGACGTAGCCGTAGTTCCACACCTGCTCCATCAGGTCCACGCGGGAGAAGACCTTGTCCGGGTGGCTGGCCAGGAAGGTCAGCAGCTCGTACTCGCGCTGGGTCAGGTCCACGGGCGTGCCGTGCTTGTAGACCTGCAGGCTGTCGGTGTTGATCGTCAGGCCTCCGCCGGCGCTCATGTCGTCCGCGGAGGCGGCGGGCGCCGCCATCGCCGTGCGGCGGATGTTTGCCCGCACGCGCGCGATCAGCTCGCGCATGGAAAACGGCTTGGTGATGTAGTCGTCCGCGCCGATCTCCAGGCCGAGGACCTTGTCCTCCTCCTCCTCGCGGGCGGTCAGGATGATGACGGGGACGTTGTCGCCCTCGCCGCGCAGCGCCCGGCAGACGTCGAAGCCCATCATTTTGGGCATCATGACGTCCAGCAGGATCAGGTCGGGCTTTTCCGCGCGCGCGAGCGCCAGTCCCGCCTCGCCGTCGTAGGCCTCCAGGACCTCGTAACCCTCGCGGTCCAGGTTGAAGCGGATGATGTCGACGATGTTCTTCTCGTCCTCCACGATGAGGATGCGCTTTTTCTGCTCCATATCGTCCTCCTGCCGTATGCGGCGTTACTGCTTCTGCCGGCGAAGCGCGTACACCTTCAGGACGCCCACGACGGTCTTGGCGTCGTTCAGCTCGCCCGAGAGCACCCGTTCGACCATTTTGTCAAAGGGCGTCCGGATCAGGTCCAGGAACTCGTCCTCGTCCGGCGACTGGCTGCCGATGGTCAGGCCCTCGGCAAGATAGAGGTGCAGCACCTCGCCGTAGGCGCCGGGGGAGACGATCATCGGGCCGAGCGGCGTGAAGCGCTTCGGCGTGGCGCCGGTCTCCTCTTTCAGCTCCCGCAGCGCGGCGTCGTCCGGGTCCTCGCCCGGCTCCAGCTTGCCCGCGGGGATCTCCTCGAGCACGCGGGAGAAAACGTAGCGGTACTGCTTCACCGTCAGCACGTTGTCCTCGTCGTCGAGCGCGACGATGGCGACGCCGCCGGGGTGGTCCGCCACCTCGCGCGTCGACGTCCGCCCGTTGGGGAGCAGCACCTTGTCGACGTGCAGGCGCAGCACGCGGCCCTCGAAGATCGTCTCCGAGGAGAGCTTCTTTTCCGTCATGTCCATATTCATTCCTCCATATCCGCGGGCACGAGCGCGTCGGTATAGACGGCGCTGACGCCCGCGCGCAGCAGCCGCTTCGCCGTCTGCGCGTCGTTGATGGTGTGCACGAAGACCTTGATGTTCCGCCAGTCCGCGATGGGCGCGTACTCCGCGTCCCACCACTCGTCCCACAGCGCTATGCCCATGACGCCGTTCTCCTGGCAGAAGACGGCCTTGCGGCGGAACGCGTCCGCATCCTGGCCGAAGGATTCCTGATAGAGCGTATAAACGTAATAGGGGAAGTGGTGTATGCTGTCCACCACCTGGAAGTGCTGGGGCGAGTAGATCTGCACGACCATGCGGTCGAACAGGTAGCTCAGGCCCAGCCTGCGCGCCTCGTCCAGCATGGCGCGGAACTGCACGGTGACAGCCTCGGCGTCGGTGAACTTCGTGTCGGTCACGACGCACACGTCGGGATACTGCGCCATCAGCAGCAGCAGATCGCGGAACGACAGCGGCGTATACTTGCCGAGGATGGGTTTTGCCAGGAACTCGTCGAGCGTGGGGATCGCCGTCTGATCGACGCCGTCCTGCAGGCCGCCGATCCAGTCGTGGCGCAGCACGACGAAGCCGTCCGAGGTCATGCGGAGATCCGCCTCGAACACGCGCACGCCCGCCTCGTAATTGGCCAGAAACGCCTCCTTGCAGTTGAGCCCGTCCACGCCGTCCACGGAGCCCAGCGCGTGGGCGACCAGCGTGGACCCGGCGAGGATCTCGGCGGCGTTCGCCTCGCCCGCCGGCTTGCTCTGCTCGGGAGGAAGCGCGTTGCGCAGGCGCTCCGCCTCTTCCTCGGCGCGCTTTTCCATCTCCTTGACCTCGATGTCGAACAGCTTGCCCTGCGCCTCGTCCAGCTCTTTGCGCACACGGTTCAGATTCAGCCCGAAATACAGGGCCAGACCCGCCAGCGTCAGGATGATCAGCGCCAGCGTCGCCGCGATCAGGCGCTTGAAAAAGAGGACGCCGGGGGAAACGGTTTTCTTTGCCACGGGGGATTCCTCCTGTTGCACATACAAAATCAAGGATATCATAGCACAGGGAAAACAAAATTTCTACTGCAACTTGTTTTTTGTGAATGGTGGGAATACTGAAAAAGGTCCCGCGGATTGTTACAGTTTTGTGAAAGTTTGCCGCGCCTGCTTGTGCGGCGGAAAAAAGTGTGATATACTGCCGTCCTGCCGGAAGGGAGGCGAGCGCCGTGGCTGAGAAAAAGGGAATAAAGGTCGCGGCGAACAACCGAAAGGCGTTCCACGACTACTTCGTGGACGACCGCCTGGAGGCAGGCATCGAGCTCAAGGGTACGGAGGTCAAATCCGTGCGCGCGGGCACGCTCAATCTCAAGGACAGCTACGTCATCGCCAAGAACGGCGAGGCGTACGTCCACGGCATGCACATCTCGCCCTACGAGAAGGGCAACATCTTCAATCACGACCCGGACCGCCCCAAGCGCCTGCTGCTGCACAAGCGCGAGATCGCGAAGCTGGCGGCGCTGGCGGCGCAGGACGGCTTTGCCCTGATCCCGCTGAGCGTGTACTTCAAGGACGCGCGGGTGAAGGTGGAGCTGGGCGTGTGCCGGGGCAAGAAGAACTACGACAAGCGCGAGGCCGCCGCCAAACGCGACGCCAAGCGTGAGATCGACCGCGCCATGCGCGCGCGTCGCTGAAAGGAGCGGACAGAATGAGCAATCCCCTCGTTACGATCGAAATGGAGGACGGCGCCGTGATGCGCGGCGAGTTGTACCCCGAGATCGCGCCCAACACCGTCAACAACTTCATCGCGCTGGCAAATTCCGGCTACTACGACGGGCTGATCTTCCACCGGGTGATCCCCGGCTTCATGATCCAGGGCGGCTGCCCGGAGGGCACGGGCACCGGAGGTCCGGGCTATTCCATCCGGGGCGAGTTCACGTCGAACGGCTTCAAGAACGAGCTCCGGCACACGCTGGGCGTTTTGTCGATGGCGCGCACGATGGCGCCGAACAGCGCCGGCAGCCAGTTCTTCATCATGGT
>JAEEGL011157483.1_pt1 | contig 18267 bp, 12 predicted proteins | sample 9134231 | NCBI WGS metagenome assembly JAEEGL01 (sample SAMN16246548, study PRJNA631951) | gut metagenome | biome: gut microbiome; feature: rumen; material: fiber-attached | host: Bos | place: Iran: Karaj | collected 2018-10 | reverse complement strand
CTTGCTCCAGTGTGGGAAGCAGCAACTCGCGACGATTCAGGCGGTAGGCCTCTCGCACACGTCGGCGCAGGGTGACGCGCTGGACGGCCTTACGGATGCGCTTCTTGGGGATGGAGATGAGGAACTGCACAGGTTGCTCGCCACGGGGGCGCAGCCTGTAGGCCGCACGCACGGGGAACGCCATCAGCGACTTGCCCTCGCCGAAGAGACGCTCGACTGCCGTGCGGCTGCACAGTTTCTCGTCTTTATTTAACTTGTAATCCATTTCAGAATGCAAAATTACAAATAATGGGGCATGCACGCGTGCACGCCCCACAAAAAATATCTCGTAAAGAGTATTTATTTCTGGTTTGCTTTTGCCTTGCGGGTAGCAGCGGCCTTCTTGGCGGCTTCTGAACGCTTGGCTGCGGCGGCCTTATCGGCATCGGCTTTTGCCTTGCGGGTAGCGGCAGCCTTCTTGGCGGCAGCCGAGCGCTTAGCAGCAGCTTCGTCCTGGTCATCAGTGGCTTTTGCAGCAGGCTTTGCCGGAGCCTTAGTCGCCTTTGAAGCGGATTTGGTGGCCTTAGTAGCGGCTTTCTCCTCTTCTTCCTTAGCCTTCTTGAGGTACTGTGCGATGGCGCTGGCCATTGACGGAGCCTCGCGTGAGATGGTGACATCAACCTGTAACCCGGCCTTGCTGGCGGCCTCGAGGGTGGTGGATCCCATGGCTGCAATGACGACATTGCGCTCCTTGTAGTCGGGGAAGTTGGTGGTATAGGACTTGATGCCGGCAGGGGTGAAGAACACCAGCATGTCGTAGTCAAAAGTCTCACCAGGCTTGAAATCGTTGCTCACGGTACGGTACATCACGGCCTTGACATACTTGACCTTGTTGTTGTCGAGGACAACGGCCTTGTCGTTGTGGACGTCGCTCACGGGCATCAGGTAGGTTTCCTTGTGATGCTTGGCGATAATGGGAATCAGATCTTCCATCAGACCCGTCTCGCTATAGAAAATCTTGCGCTTGCGGTAGATGACATACTTCTGCAGGTAATGGGCGACAGTCTCGCTGACACAGAAGTACTTCAACGTGTCAGGTACATTGTAGCGCAATTCCTTGCACAAGCGGAAGAAATGATCGATAGCTGTACGAGCCGTCAAAATGATGGCCGAGTAATCGGGCACATTGATTTTGGACTGTCTGAATTCTTTGGACGTGAGGCCTTCAACTTTGATGAAGGGTCGGAAAACAACCTCAACGCCATATTTTTTCTCCAAGTCAAAATAAGGAGACTTCTCGGAAGTAGGTCTTGGTTGTGAAACCAGAATCTTCTTTACGTTCATTTAAGTTCTTTAATGACTATAAAATACCTGTAAACCAATATGTTACGCTCGTCAAAATGACTAAGGGAACGATTTCGACGGCGCAAAGGTACAACAAAAAATAGAGAATGGATGTCAAATTGCTATAAAAAATTCTGAACCCTTTAAAAATAAATATTAATCGGGCTACCAAATACAGTGAGGCCCCTATGGCTAATAGCAATTTGCCATGACCCGGATAAAGCATGACGAGCACGAGGACCGGCAGTAGCAACAGACCGAGTAATGACTGCGAGGCCTTGAATCCGTCGAGCCACAATTTGGCTCCCACCTTGTCGCTGAATGTATATCCTAACACCTTGTACACCAGCCATTGCGCAATGTAGAACCCCGCTGCGATGCCGCAATAGCCCAGAATGTGGGGAAAGACACTGGCTTGCAGTACATGGGCCATCGAGGGAACCAGCTGCTGCACAGCAAAATAGATGAGGAAGCCCTCGGCGATGCAAGTGTTGGCGATGAGTGCCGCCTGAATGCTGGTCTCGTTGACCGTGTGGTCTTCAAACATATTCTCGCGCCGACGCGTCGAGAACATATAGTGGAAAAAGTTCTCGATATACTTGTAGCCCGTGTGGTAGCTCAGAGCCACGGCCAGCAGTCCTGCAATCAGCAGCACCATCGAGGGGGTGTCGTGCAGCGGCGACCGCGAGAACGGCAATGCCTCGCCCCCGGCTGGCACTTCCATTACCGCCAGTGTGTCGATACTGCCCAACGCCGAGTCACCCGCCGCTGGAGTGGGGAAGCCGTCAAGGTACTGCGGCTCGTAGGCGGGTGCCACTGAGTCGGTGGTATGGGTATTTGCTGGCTGGGCCATGAAAATCAGTATTTGGATTCAAATGACACGGGTTTTACATTTTCAAGCATGGCGATGGCCTGGGCAGGGGTATCGGCCACTGTCCATAATTGGGCGTGTGATGGTTTCATGAAGCCCTCATCGATGGCATGGTCCAGCATTGCAATCAGCTGGTCAAAGTAGCCCAGGGTGTTGAGTATGATGACCGGCACCTTTACCAGCCCCAGCTGTCGCCACGTGAGCGTCTCAAGCAGCTCTTCGAGGGTGCCAACGCCGCCAGGCATGGCGATAACGGCATCGGCCATCTCGCTCATCATATATTTGCGCTGGTGCATGTCGGCCGTCACGATGACGTCCTCCAGTCGGTCATAGCACCACCCGTTATCCACCATGAACTTGGGGATGACTCCCGTCACCTGGCCACCCGCATCGAGGGCACCGTCGGTCACGGCGCCCATCAGTCCCACGGCGCCGCCGCCATTTACGCAGCGCCAGCCTTCCTGAGCCAGCAGGCGTCCCAGCTCCCGTGCTGCTTCAAGATACCGCTCATCGATGTTGGCACTCGAAGCACAAAACACACAAACATTTCCTTTCATCTCTCGTTTCATGGCCGCAAAGGTACTGCTTTTTTGACGTCCCCTGTAGCCTATTAATTCAAAATTATGGCAATGAGAGCAGCGACATCATCGATATCGATAGTGCCGTCCTCGCTCTGATCGACATTGGCACAAACGGGGCAACCGTTACTGCCATTGCCCAGGACGAGGCCGATTAATTGGGTTACATCGTCGATATCGACCGAACCGTCATGGTTCACATCTCCGATACCAAATTCATGCTGGGGGACAGTGCCGTCACCATTGACGACGTCAAAATAGATGATGCCGTCAACCTCGGCAATATTGTCAAATCCCATCTCATTTTCCTGGCCGTCCCAAGTCAACAGGTTGGGTGTCGTGAGATTATTGAGCGTTGTCACGTGGTCGGTGCCAGGGAACGGGTCATTGTCGTTTGCGCCAGTGCCATTGCCGGCTCTCAGTAGTTCGTAGTACATGTGGTCGGAATTGGCGTTGATTGTGTTGTACCACCACTGGTCTTCCTCATACTCCACACGGGTAACGAGCATGCCGTGTCCGGGCAGATATTTATCCCATCCTGTATTCTGCCGGTTCTCGACCATGAACACCTCATTGTCTTTAGGAGTGAGCAACATGTAACCCGTGTTGCTGGTATTTACAGGTTCTAACCTGTAACCCGCCTTTTTCTCGCTGATGACCTCGGGCTCGGCAAATCCCAGGCGATAACGTTCCCAAATAGAGTAGCCTGGCGGTGTGCGTGAAGCATTCAGGTAACTGCCACCCGACATCACATCCCATTCTTCAGGGTGATTGGCTTGTCCATTCTGCGAATAATCAGTGTCATACAAATCCATGATTCCCAAGGCATGAGTGAACTCATGGACAATGGTTCCGATACCGTTAGGATCGGTGTAACCATAGCTTTCCCAACCATAGATCTCACCGGAGCAAGAATAGCGTCCCAGATAAACATCGTCATATAATTCGTCGGTGTAAGCAAACAGATAATACTGGTGAGGCCACAGGTAGCCGCTGTTGTTTCCTGAAAAATTGGATGTGTATCCTGCCACGATAAAGTAAATCATGTCAACCTCTCCGTCGCCGTCACCGTCATACTGGCTGAAGTCAACCGATGGATCAACTTGATTGATGGCATCGATCAAGATACCCCCTACATCGTCCGTAGCATTGGGCGTCGTACATGAGTAATCCACATTCACAGGCCCCACGACATCAAACACCGGATCAAACAGTCCCATGCTGTTCTGATAAAAATAATCCCGCGCACTGCCTGTGCAAGGCACAAAGTAGCCGTTGATATTATAGAAACCGGTATAATCCCTCTGGTTCATTAATGCATCAAAGTAATCATGGCCGTAGGTGAACGTCCGGTCGTTATAGTTGATGAGTATCAGCAAGCCGCGAAAATTCTGATAGTCGGTGCGACGCGGAGCCATGAGTTTGTCCCTCTTCAGGCGTGTCGCTTGTCCTCGGGCGATTTGGCTTTTGTCGGTCAAGCCCTTGGGTAGAGAAGAGAGCAATTTCAACTCCTGGGCATTGCGTGCTTGAGGGTTATGGGCAATCACACGGCTCGGTACCAATCGGGATGCCGTTGACTCTTGGGCATAGACATAGTCACCATTGCTCAGTTGCAGCAGGGTGTAGCCGTCGGTGGTCATGGTGCGATGATAAAACTCATCACCCACAAGGCGAACGGTCAATGTGGTGCCGTCACTCTGATTGACATCCACAGGACTGGGGTGGGCAGGGACTGCCGATGCGGTCAAGGCGCCTGCAACCATCGATGCAACCACCCACACGAACTTCTTGATGTTGAACTTGATTCTCATAATTTTTGACAGTATTAATGTTAATGTTGATTTACTACCCGCAAAGGTAGTGTTTTTTAGTATTTTGTCCACAGTTTCTCGAGCGAAGCCCAATCAAAGTTTCTGGCTGGATTTATGATACACAGCCATGAAGTATGGTATATAGCAGTTTACTTGGTAGCGAATGAGTCGAGTTGGGGGCGGTACTTGTCGCGCAGGGCTCGGCTGTGGGTGAGAATGTCGTCGTCGATGCTGCCGGCAGGGGCTTCTTCGGTCATGGTGGCCCACTGCTGCTGGAACTTGTCGGTGGCGTCGCGTTGGGCGGCTGCGTCAAACTCCATTCCGGAGATGACGGCCGAGGTGGCTTCGCGGATGTAAATGTCCCAGCGCTTGGCGTAGTATCCCCACATCAGCCCGCTCCAGTTGCGGCAGGCGTAGTCGTTGAGACTGCCGCCCCAGGTAGTGATGAGGCGTCGTGCGTTCATCTCGTAGTAGTCCTTGACCTTGCTTGTCTTGCCTAGACGTCGTGCCTGTTTCAGCCATTGGCCGAGCGTGGCGTGCGGATGGTGGCTGTTGAGGTCGTCGAGGTCAGACAAGAGTTCAACCATCAGCGCACTGTGGTTGAATACGCCATTCTTGTCGCGCAGTTTGCATGCCTTGTCAAACTCCTGCTTCTCTGCAAGGAACAGGTCACCCAGCAGCTGCCGTCCCACCCACAAGAGGTCGATGGTCATGGCGTCGGTGGTGACGTGGTCTTGCTCCAGCAGGGCATCCCACACGGCCAGCAGCTCATGCGGGTTGTACTTGACGGGGCGGTTCTCCTTGCCCATGGTCGGATAGGAACAGGGCAGGGGTGCCGCGAAGTTCCCCGGGGTGATGTAGAGCACGTTGTCATAGAGCAGTTCCCATGCCTTTCTTGCCGATGGGTGCTCACTGCCCGCATGGCGGTCGGCAATTTCGTTGACCACCTGCTCATCGGTCTTGGCAAAGTCCCATGCCTTCTCGAGGATGTACTCATAGGGGAACTGCTGCACGTCTAGGCCCTCGAGCGTGGAGCCGATGCCCACGAGGTTGCTGCCGGCCTCTTTCAGGGCCAGCTCGATGCGTTCGCCAGCCTGCTTGACACGTCCCTGCACGTTGGTGTTGCCGCCGAAGTTGCCCAGGTAGCACCAGATGAACGGCTGTCCGTAGAAACTGTCGTGTTCGCGCCACATCTCCTTGTACTCGCAGTAGTAGTCCAGCATGGTCATTTTGCCCTGGGGCACACCGGTCAACATGGCGTGTGTGCGTTCGCGGGTATAGTCCTTGCGCTGATAGTAGAGGAACCACGCCATCTGCAGCCACTCGGCTTCGGGGTCGATGGCGGTAAGGCTCTCGTAGATGTGCTGGGTGACCTTGTTGAGGTAATCGGGCTCGAAACTGGGCGGGTCCACCTCGTTGAACGGGTCGATGCCGTAGATGTGGTCGGTGCCGAACAGGCGCGTCTGCTCCTCAAGGAACAGGCGCTGGATGCGGCTGTATAGCGGGTCCTCGCTGTTGAGGAAATAGGTGCGGTACTGCTCGTCAAAGCCTGCCCAGCCGCCCAGTGCCTGGATATCGGCATCCGGGAACAGTTTTCTTAATGCTCCGGGCACGTGACCCGCAAAGGCCGGCAGCACGGGACGCATGTTGAGGGCACGTTCACGCTCCACGATGCGCTGCTGCAGGGTCTTCTGTCCATTGAGCCATTCCTTGGGCAGCGGACCGCACCAGCCGTCGATGTTTGCCATGCGGTGCCAGGGCAGGTAGGCCGGTCCGGTGAAGTAGTTGCGCACCTGCTCGTCGCTCATGCCCAGGCTAGTCCACACATTGTACCACACCGCTTCCTGACCCGTAATCGCCAGGGGCAGGTTCACGCCGTTGAGCGCCATCCAGTCGATGAGCCGTTCCCAGTCTTTCCAGTCCCAGAAAGGCATCGTGTAGCCCCAGGTGCAGTAGTTGAGGAAGAAGCGCTGGGGCACACGGGCTGTAACCCGCTCGGCATGGGGCACATCGGGCAACACCTTGGGCAGCTGCACGGGCACATCGGCATACCACGACACCGTCACCTTGCAGTAACGGTTCAGGTACCTGTTCAGTCCCACGGACATCGAGCCCGCATTGTTGCCGCCGATAACGACCTTGTCACCGCGGCTCTCAAGAGAGAACACGTCCTTGCCCTGCTCAGCGTCAATCTTGTGGAACTCCACCTTGGCCGCTAACTGCTGCGACAGGCGGGTGGCCAGAGCATTGGCCTGCTCCACGTCATCGCTTGTAGCGGCGGTGATAGTTATCGCTATTGCCATTGCTAATGCGCATATAATGAATCGCTTTACCATAATCTACTTGTGTATTGTGGTTGGAATTGCAAATGTAATGATATTTTCACATAAACTTCCACAACAACCGCATTTTTCTAAAATCTAGTGCTTCGTAAACTGAAAAATCAGGCAAAAAAACCATAATTGCACATTTTTTTGTGCAAAAATCCATGAAAACTGCACAATTTTTTGTGCAATTTAGTAGTATTTTTGCGATTCAATTAGAGTGAGATTATGATTGGGACGATTGTGAACACTTGTACCATTGTTGCCGGGACGCTCATCGGAGTGGCTCTGCACAAGGGCATTAAGGACAAATACAAGAATGTGCTCTATGACGCACTGGGGCTGGCGTGCTTTGCCATCGGGCTGAATGCCGTGGTAACCAACTTACCTAAGAGCCAGTATCCCGTGCTGTTCATTGCCGCGATGGCCATCGGCAGTATTGTGGGGGTGGCGCTCGACATCGACGGGCGTTTTCACCGCTTGGTGGACCGCAAGAGCGGCAAGGAAGGTCAGCGTGCCTCGGGTACCCGGCTGGCCGACGGACTGGCGACTGCCACGCTGGTCTATTGCATCGGCCCGCTGTCGATGTTGGGCCCTGTGATCAGTGCGCTGGAGGGTGACCACACTTTCCTGTTCACTAACGCCACGCTCGATTTGGTGACTGCAACCATCTTCGGCTCGACCTATGGCGTCGGTATGTTGCTGGCCGCTCCTGTGCTGTTCCTGTGGCAGGGAATGTTCTATGGCGTGGCCCTGCTCTCGAGCACTGCCGTGAGCGAGGCCCTGATGGCCGAGTTGCTCATCGTGGGAGGTCTGCTCATCACTGGCTCGGGACTGTCGTTGTTGCGCATCAAGGACTGCCACGTCCTCAACATGCTGCCAGCCTTGTTGGTGCCGCCACTATGGTTCCTCATCATGTGGCTGATGGGCTGAGCATAGATTTAAAGGCCGAAAAAACTGTTGATTCATGGTTTTTGAGTATATTTGCAGGCTGTAAAACAAACCGTAATATGAAATACAAGCATTATTTACTGATGCTTGCCGTGTGGATGGCAAGCATGAGCATTCCTGCTATAGGACAGATTGTCACCGACGGTAGTGCGGGGGCTATTGCCGACAGTATCCGAGAAGAGCTTGACAAGAGGCCTTACTTCAGCCTCTACAAGGATACATATTTTGTGGGCGGCACAGTGCTGGGCGGCAAACCTGACAGCCACAACAGTGATGTCAAGTTCCAAATCAGTTTCCAGCAACGCCTCACCAAGAGTACCCTGCCCTGGAACAGTTATCTCTACCTGTTCTATACCCAGAAGGCCATGTGGAACGTGCTGGAACGCTCCCTGCCGTTTCATGATTTGAATTTCAACCCGGGAATCGGTATCTCGCGATTTATCATCATGAAGAACCACTTGGTGGGCAAGGCCACCATGATGATTGAGCATGAGTCCAACGGACGCGACGGCACCGCGTCACGCAGCTGGAACAAAATCTCATGGGCTGGCGAAGCTTACATATCCCCGTACCTGATGGCACATGCCAAATTCTGGATCCCGATTATTGATGGCAAGTACAACAAGGACATCTTGAATTATATGGGTATCTCACAGGCGGGTTTCCAGGCCAAGAGCCTTGATGACAAATGGGTGCTTGACATGACACTGGTCAAGCGAAAGGGGTGGAACCTGAACTTCAACACCATCGTTCAGTTAGGTTATCGCATCAACCACAACTCCAACCAGTTTATCATGCTGCAGTATTACAACGGCTATGGTGAGAGCATGCTGGACTATAACCAGTACCACTCACGCATCCGCTTTGGCCTGCTCATCCGTCCCAGGTTCTTCAGTGACTTCTGATTGCTGTGGCGCCAACCTTTGTGCAGCCAGTTGGAGGGAAGTTTTCACCATCAGGTAGTCAAAGGCCTTGTAATCCACCGGGTACTCGGCATCATTATGGTTGTGCCACTGTGTCGCCTCGTCCAGTTCATCCCAGTTCACCAGGCAATTATGTACCTTGGCGGTCTCGTCGCACTTAAACTCGGCGTGGGGCTGGGCTCCGATGTAACCCAGCATCTCGTGTGACGCATTCCATCTGAGGTGCTCGTTGCGCGCCATGTTCAGGTGCAGCAGTGGCGTGTTCAGTTTCCCGATATTTTTCACCGTGCAGGTGACTTTTTTGCCTTGTACATTAATTGATAAGGCCTCAGTTAACTCATTGAGGCGCTTAAGTTTGTCCGCGTCATTGATGCCGTCCAGCCCCAGGAGCCTCAACTTGGTGCCCACATGCATGCCGTTGTGGATATCCTGAGTCTCCTGCCGCACAATCTTGTTCTGCTGCTGCCACGTGATGCCTTTATAGACCAGGACCTCTTTCCCGTCCACTACCTGGTGCTCAATGCCGCGTCCCTCGTCATGGCGCTCGTCCCAATTCTTTTCATGCGTGCCCTTGAGGTTGTTGTAGGCGGCATATAACTCCCTGGCGGAGCAGATGATCTGGTCATCGACAATCATCCTGTGCGAGAAGAGCACCGAGCGATTGCCGAACACGTTCACGACAGGTTTCCCTCCCAGCAACTGGTTGTAGTGGGCAGCCTGCTCCAGCATGGCGCTCTCGAAGGGCGACTTGTAGTTGCGCACATAGATGCGCAGTTCGCCCAGTTCGCCTTTCCTCACCCGCAGCGCCTGGTCCACCACAAAGGTGAGCGCGCTCATGTTGGTCTTGTCGTTGCCCAGACAGATGACCACATAGTTCATGTCGGGGTTCTTGAGCTTGTCGGTGAGCAGGTCCACAAATTTCTCGCTGTCGATGGCCGCCTGCTCAAACCGCAGCAACGGGTCATTCTTGTCGTTGTTGTTGCAGGCATCCTTGACGGCGGGAATCTTGGCCATGTATCGCGGCTTGATTCTGTCCATCTCCTGGTCCATGATGGTGCACTGGAAGGGCGAACGCCATACCGGATGTTTGTCGTCGCCCCCGGCGCACTTGTGGTCCAGGAAGGCTCCGAACTCGTACAGGTAGCGCACGATGTCGCGACCCGCATTGCCAAAACCGATGATGAGCGCCTCGAAGCGCGATTTCACCGATGCCGTCGCCGTGTCACGCTCGACAAAGTTGATCGGGTGGTTCTCGGGGTCCATGAACAGGGACTGCACGGCCATGAGCGAGAGGTCCAGAATCTTGACCTCGACATTATCGACCTTCTCCTGAGCATCACGCGAGGCATTGTTCCATAGCGGCGTTTGCAGCAGTTTGCTGAATGCGTTGTCTCGGGCCAGGCAGTAGATGGTCGCCCGCATGGCGGGATGGACGATATTCAGCATTTTGCGCAGGTTGTCCGATCCGTCGATGTTGGTACGGGGTTCATCGTCCAGGAAGAAGAAATGGCGGCTAGTGGCCCGCTGCAGCATTTTTGACAGGTTTTTCAGCCCCAAGACGTTGAACAGTTCATATTTCTTGCTCTGCTCGATGTCCTCCCCGTTTTTCATCGCCACAAACATCTCGTTGACCTGCTCGCTGCAGTCACGACTGCTCAGCGGCGAGTTGCTCACCACGAGCAGGGCATGCTGGCTCACGGCACGGGTCTCGGCAAAGGCCTCTTTCCTGAAGTTGAACATACCCATCAGGTTTCTCAGCGACAGGCCGCTGCTATTGCCATCCACAGGCGTGTTGCGGTTCTCGACCATCACGAGCGTCCATTTCTTGCCCTTCTCGCCTTCCATTTTGGCTGCGATGCTGTGAGCCAGAATCTTGGAACTCTCGTTGATGCCGAAGAAGACGTACAGGTCACCCACGGCAAGGCGGTTGCGTATGCTCCAGAAGGAGCTGATGCGCGACCACATGAGCGACACGACAGCAAACGACGAGATGAGCAGGAAAGCCAGTTTGCACAAGGTGTAAAAGCCCATGAAGGCACCATTTTCCCTCAGTGTGAAGGAGATGTCCTTGGCATTGTCGCTCAACACAAACATCTTGCCCGACTCAAGGGCGGGACGGACGATGCTGGCGAGTACCGACTTCTGTGTTCCCAGAGAGTACATGCCCATGAAGTAGCACAGGAAGCCCATGGCCCAAATGCCCATCGCCGACCACAGCAGGATGCGACGGAAGGTCTCCTTGTGCATCAGGCTGGTGTTGTCGCCCAGTTTGAAGCGTTCGCTTCTCGTTTCATGGACGATATGCTTGATTGACAGGGCCGCCACGGCAAACGACGAGAAGCAGACGAAGACAAAGAACGGGTCGGCTCGGTGTTCATATTGCTCGTTCAGCGGAATGGACAGGTTGATCAGTGACAGCAGCACCACAATGGTGACCAGCAGGATGAAAATCAGCACCTTGTGCCTGATTATGTAGGTCATGATGCGGTCCATCACCGCCTGCTGGTCTTTCTTCCTGAACATCTTTTCCAGATAGACCAGTGACAGCGAGGGAACGACAACGACCAGCAGTATAATGAAATAGATGGCAAAGTTGTACCACTGGGCATCCTGCGGCCTGTTCAGGTCGAAGTCTTTCAGGTTCAGCGGGGCAGGGCGGTGGGTGAACGTGTCAAAGAACAGGAACAGCTGGTGTGCACCCTGATTGATTTCTCGTTGTGCCACATAGATGTCGCGCACCATACTGTCGACGGGTGTGGTTGTTCCATTGTCAGGGGCTTGGACACTTGCCGGATAAGGTTTATAGGCCGCGTCCAGTGCCTCAGGGACAAACGGGCGCCGCTGATTGTTGCCCTCTTGCCGTGCGCTATCGACGACGAGGAGCAGGGTCAGCAGGGCGATGAGAAATATCAATATCACTAAAACCGGGGATGAGTTTTTTCCCGTTTTAGGCTGATGATCGAGGTCGTTGTTAGGTTCTGTCATTGTCGGATAATTTAATGGAGCAAATATACTAACATTCTCGTAATTAACGGTCAAAAAACCACAATAATGCGCAAAATCACCGCCATTGTGTTTTGCTGGGTCGTGAGAATGTTTACTGAAATACAATTTTGTTAATATTGTTGACATGTGATTCCAAATTTATTACTATCTTTGCGACAATAGTAAAAAACCAACAGATTCATTATGCAGTATTGGATAAATCATAACGGAGTGCAGTCAGGTCCCGTTGACCTGGACGGTATCAAGGAAATGGGGCTCACTTCACGGGCCTATGTGTGGCACGAGGGACTTGCTGATTGGGTGAAAATCACCCAATTGCCCGACCTGCAGGGCTTCTATGAAATGGTAACCGAGGAGACTGGCCAGGCCAATCCAGCCAGTGGCCCGACAGCGGCTGGGGCTTCGTCCGAACCTGTCATGGGGCAGCCCTATCAGCCCTATCAGCCTCAGCAACAACCGCAACAACCTCAGCCGCAATACGGTGTACAGGAGCCTGCCTCCGAGCCGTGTCCTCCCACCAACCTGGTGTGGGCCATCATCGCGACTGTGCTGTGCTGCATTCCTGCCGGAATTGTTGCCATCTTCTATGCGCTCAAGGTGACCAACAAGTACCGCGAGGGCGACATCGAGGGTGCCAAGCGTGCCAGCGAGACGGGTGCATGGTGGTGTATTGCAGCCATCATTCTGGGCATCATCGTCATGCCCTTCCAGTCCATGCTCACCATGATGATGGCCAATTGACGGTAAGGCGATATGCGCCGCACGCTTGTCATCGGCCTCGTCATCGCCGCGCTGGTAGTTGTCGGTTTCATCTACTTTGCTCTCGATCCGTCGGAGTCTGACCTTTTCCCGCGTTGCGTCTTCCTGTCACTGACGGGATACAAGTGCCCGGGCTGCGGCAGTCAGCGTGCCATCCATGCCCTGTTGCATGGTGATGTGGTAGCAGCTTTCAGCTACAACGCATTGCTGCTGGTTTCCATCCCGTGGATTGCCTTGTGCCTGTATGCCGAGGCACAGCGCACCCGCAATCCCCGGTTGTATGTGCGCCTGAACGCACCGTTGCTCATCTGGCTCTTTCTGGCCATGGTGCTCATCTGGTGGCTGTTGCGCAATATTTTCAACTGGTAACAGCAATGATACCAGCATTTATCAACATAATAGACAAGTACAGAACATAACCATCATTTCATTTAATAACAATAAAAAACTGCAATCTATGAAAAAGTTACTTTTACTCATGTTGGCAGCTATGATGTTGCCGCTTGTGGTGGGCGCTCAGACTCTAGCACCCCGCGCACAGTTTGTGCCTCGTGCAATCGGATTCCAGGTGGCCAATAACGGTTTTATGGCACCTGCCCGTATCAACCTTCCTGCAAATCAGAAGATTATGGCTCACTATGACAGCGATGCCCTTTCTACTGACGGTTACCGTCCTGTGGCTAATATGACAGGCGTTATACCTGTCGCTACCGATCTCACGCCTGACGAGATCGAGATGTTCCAGGGTGGTCGCATTGTCTCCTTCCGTGTGGGCTTGGCCAGCAAGGCTGCCATCTCACGGGTGTTTGTGATTCCCGTTAACCCCGATGGCTCTCTTGGCTCGACGGTTCAGTGGACTTGCAGTAAGAATTCCTCGGGATGGATTACGGTCGATCTGGGAGATCCCTACGAGATCAATCTCCCGGAGGGCACCGGCCTCAGAATCGGTTTTGATGTCAAGATGACGTCAGCCAATTATCCCCTGTCGGTGGTCAAAGAGGGTGATATATATCCCACATATTTCTATCAGACCAATGCCAAGAAGTGGTATAAGTCACCTATTTCGTCCGATGGTAATCTGAGTGTGCAGTGCATCGTTGAGAGCGACCTGTATCCCGACTATCTGATTGAGACCAAGAACCTCTTTACTCCATCCTTCGTCAAGTTGGGTGAGGACATCGACTTCTACTTCCAGACCCGCAACCACGGTACGCTTGATGTGCCTGTGGGTGCTTGCACCTACGACGTGTTCATCGATGGCAACAAGGTATCCACCTTAAGCAATGATTACGCATTTGCCACCAATTACATTAGCTTGGAGGGATCTGTACCTTCCGACGGGTTGGAACTTGGCATCCACACGCTGACCGTGACCACTGCCACCATCAATGGCGAGCCTGTTGAGAATCCCAAGTCGGCTTCAACGACTTTTAAGGTTTATGAGTACGGTTTTGAGCACCAGATGCACCTGGTAGAGCAGTTCACTTCCACTTACTGCACCTGGTGTCCTCTGGGCATCGGCTTGCTCAAGCGTTTCGTTGAAATGCGCGGTGACATCGCCTGGATCGGCATCCACGGCAACATGGGTGGCACTGATCCGTTTAAGATTGAACAGTGTGACTCCATCATGTCGATGGAAGGCTCAGATGCCTATCCTACCGGATCGTTTGACCGCTTGCCTGATGTTGAGGAGGAAGGAAGCATTATTACCGGACTTGGCTATTATGAGTCAGCCTATGGCGTGGCGTGTGAGTACTTTAACGCATTCATTGACCAGGGCGCCATGGAACCCGCTTGGGCTCAGGTCAACATCAGCACCACCTTTGACGCTGGCACCCGTCTGGCCGACATCACCGTCAGCGGTGACATGGTGGATGTATTTGACGATATGCTGGGCGCCGACAGTCGCTTGACGGTTTACCTCCTCGAGGATCACCTCATCGCACCGCAGCTCAATCAGGGCACCTGGGTCAATGACTTTGAGCACAACGGCGTCTTCCGCAAGGCTCTGGGTTCGGTCAAGGGTGTTGCTCTGAACCGTGACGGCAATGCCTACAGCAACCACTTCACTTACACCATTCCTGCCGATTGGAATGCCGACAACATGAGCGTGGTCGCCTTCATCAGCCGTCCCCTTGCTGGTAGAAACTACCTCGACATGCGTGTCAACAACGTCAACAAGTGCAAGCTGGGCGAGAGCACTCCCGTCGAGGAAGTGATGCTTGGTGACTTGAATGATGACGGCATGATCGATGTTGCTGATGTGGTCATGCTCATCGACGTTGCACTCTCGGGCAATACGTCAGGTGTGAACCGCGAGGCTGCCGACATCAATCATGACGGATTATATGACGTGGCCGATGTTACAGCACTCATCGATCGACTCCTCTCAGGCTACTGGCCCGAATAAAGTGGATTTCTAGCAGATTCTATCTGCCGCAAGGCCTCACGCTAAGGCGCAAGGGCGTTAAATCGTTGTTTTTAAGCGTCCTGGCGGCTTAACGTGAGACTTGTTTTTGTAATATTGTTGTTTTAATCAAATTCAAGTTTATGAGAAAAATTCTAGTTATGTTGATGGTGGCCATGTTGTTGCCACTCACTGTAAACGCGCAGGCTATAACCCCGCAATCAGTACAAATGCAGCGTTCGCCCTATGCGCTCAAAACGTTGGACAATCGGTTCAAAGCTCCGGCACGCATCAGTTTGCCTAGCAACCAGCGCATCCTGGGCCACTATGACACCGATGACATCGAGACCGGCGGATATCTGGGACTGACCAATTTCCCGGGTACGATTCCTACTGGTGTCGTTTTTGACAAATCACAGCTGTCTTTCTATGACGGAGGTAAAATCGTGTCGATCCGTGTCGGATTATCGGTTTCTACCACGGTATCCAGAGTGTTTGTCATTCCCATCCTGGAGAATGGTCAGATGGGCACGGCAGTAGCGACCACCTGCTCGGTATCAGCCATGGGTTGGAACATGGTATCGCTCACCACTCCCTATCAGATTGACTTGTCGGCTATCGAAGGCCTGATGATCGGCTTTGATTATCGTCAGACCAGCAGCAACTATCCTCTCTCTTATGTGGAATTGGGTGAACCCGCTCCCACCTATTGCTACATCACCTATAATGGCCAGACAGGCTGGTTTAACGTCGGTACCGAGGACTATGGTAACCTGTCGCTGCAGTGTGTGGTCGAGAAGGACGACTACCCAGACTATTTCATCAGTATGCTCAACCTGTTTGTGCCTGGTTTTGTTCAGCAGGGCACAAGACTTGACTTTGACTTCGAGGCTCGCAATTACGGTTCCGTCGCACTGACCCCCGGCAATTACACGTTTGATGTGGCTATCGACGGCAACGTGGTTGGCACAATCGATGGCGTGGACGAGATGGGTAATGAATATATCACCATCAATGGTTTTGCCCCGACCGATGGCCTGAGTGTGGGCAGCCACACCCTGACTGTCACAACAGCCACTATCAATGGTGAACCGGTCGAGGAGCCTGTTTCCTTGTCACGTCAGTTCAAGGTTTATACCTCAGGATTTGCCCGCCAGCTGCACTTGATTGAGCAGTTCACCTCGACCTATTGCACCTATTGCCCGCTGGGCAGCGCATTGCTCAAGAAACTGCTCGACCTGCGTGACGATATCTCCCTGGTGTGCGTGCACCAGAACATGAACGGCACCGACCCGATGCGCAATGCACAGTGCGACACTGTCGCTGTTTATCAGGGCGGTACCTCCTATCCGTCGGCTTCGTTCAACCGCACGGCGGGCTTTAGCTCGATGGATGCTGTGGCCAATGGCCTCGGATACGATACGCAGTATCAGGATGTGGTTGCAGGCTACATCAGCCAGTTCCTGGACTACGTGGCCGAGACGCCCTCATTTGCTACCGTCAACATCAATAGCAAGTACGACTCGGAAACCCGTCTGGTCGAGGTGACCGTCGATGGTGTACTCTCCCCCGAGTTCGACGTGCTGATGGGTGATGACAGCCGCCTCACGGTCTATCTCATCGAGGATGGCATCGTTGCACGCCAGTATAACAATGGGACCTGGGAAACCAGATATATCCACAACAACGTGTTGCGCTGTGCACTCGGTTCGGCACTGGGTGTCGCTCTCAACCGTGATGGCGATGCCTACAAGAATGTCCTGACTTACACCCTGCCCTCGACATGGAAGCCTGAAAACATGAACGTCGTTGCCTTCATCAGCCGTCCCCTTGTCAATGGCAGGACTGGAGATTACACCGACCTGATCGTTAACCAGGCCAACAAGCGCAAACTCGGTGAGTTTGACGAGCCCACCTCGTTGCGTGGCGATGTGAACAGTGACGGTAAAGTTGATGTGACCGATGTCACCGACCTCATCTCTTACATTCTCACGGGTAATGCCACGGGTATTGACCTCGTTGCCGCCAATGCCAGCCTTGAAGGGGGTATTGATGTGGAAGATGTTACCGCCATCATCGGACGCGTTCTCACTGGTTTCTGGCCCGAGTAACCTGTAACCGTCTGGAATAGACGTGTTTATAATAGCAATCGGGAGCAAGCACAATCATGCGGCTTGCTCCCGGTTGTTCTGTTGTTGTGTGTGTTGGTAGTTAACTGGTCGGGGTACCTGGATTCGAACCAGGGACCTCCTGCTCCCAAAGCAGGCGCGCTAACCGGACTGCGCTACACCCCGTTGCTCACGTTTTGAGCGGTGCAAAGGTAGTGCAAGTTGAGCGGAGTGCCAAACAAAAATCAATTTTTTTTGTTTGTCAATCCCGAAACGCCGCCTACCTTCGCCGCCAGGCAACGGTCCTGCAAGTTGAGCGCAGACAGGGCGCGCCCTAATTCGCGCCTAGAACTATGATCGGCCTAACGGCCGAGAAATTAAACAAAAATTTATATAAAAATTAAGCAAGACAGTATTTTTATTTAATTTTATTAATAATTTTGTTTAATTTCTCGCGCGAAGCGCGATGAATGCAACCAGTTGTCAATGATGGTATAGCGGTAATCTTGAAACGTTGCCTGCGTTAGACTTGGGTTAACGGTACGCCTTTTTTGTGATATGGCGAGGCAAAAGGGGTGTTTTTCTTTTTTTTTGCCTCATGACGCTTCATTTTTGTCAATAATGTAGTAACTTTGTATGTTTAAAACGAAACATCATCAATACATAACAAACATATTATATAATAATGTACAGAACCAAGACTAACGGCGAACTTCGTCTGGCCAATGTCGGCGAAGTCGTGACCCTGGCAGGATGGGTGCAGCGCACCCGTAAGATGGGTGGTATGACCTTTGTGGACCTGCGTGACCGCTATGGCATCACCCAGATCGTGTTTAACAACGAGGTGGACGCTGACCTTTGTGAACAGGCCAACCGTCTGGGACGTGAATATGTCATCCAGGTGGTGGGCACCGTTGCCGAGCGTTCGAGCAAGAACGCCAACATGCCCACTGGCGACATCGAGATCATCGCCAGCAAGCTGAACATCCTGAGCGAGAGCATCACGCCGCCGTTCACCATCGAGGACAATACCGACGGTGGTGACGACCTGAGGATGAAATACCGCTATCTGGACCTGCGCCGCAATGCCGTGCGCCGCAACCTGGAGCTGCGCCACGACATGGCCATCCTGATCCGCAACTACCTTGACGACAAGGGATTCCTGGAGGTGGAGACGCCGATTCTCATCGGTTCCACGCCCGAGGG
>JAEEGL013321600.1_pt1 | contig 18268 bp, 13 predicted proteins | sample 9134231 | NCBI WGS metagenome assembly JAEEGL01 (sample SAMN16246548, study PRJNA631951) | gut metagenome | biome: gut microbiome; feature: rumen; material: fiber-attached | host: Bos | place: Iran: Karaj | collected 2018-10 | reverse complement strand
TCCATATCGTCGGGGCTGGTCCCCAGCACCCTGGTTTTCGTTCCTTTGAGCGCGTTTTCGAGATCAACGGCGAGATTGACGGACGTCTGTCCTCCGTACTGGACTATGATGCCGTCGGCGTCTTCCGATTCGATTACGCTCAGAACGTCCTCGAGGGTCAGAGGCTCGAAGTACAGCCTGTCCGAGATGTCGTAATCCGTCGAGACCGTTTCCGGATTGTTGTTGACTATGACCGCATCCACTCCCTCTTCCTGAAGAGCCATCACTCCGTGGACGCAGCAGTAGTCGAATTCGATCCCCTGGCCGATGCGTATGGGCCCTCCGCCCACTATGACTACCTTCTTTTTATCGGAAGGACGCGCTTCGGAAGATTTTCCGTATGTGGAGTAGAAATAAGGAGTCTGCGCGGCGAATTCCGCGGCGCAGGTGTCGACCATCTTGTAAACGGGGAGAATCGAATTCTTCTTCCTCTCCGCGCGGACGGCCAGAGAGGGCATTCCGCACAGCTCCCCGATGGTTTCGTCCGAGAAGCCCATATATTTCGCTTTTTTGAGAATTTCGGGAGTCAGGCCTTTCTTTATCTTCTCTTCCATATCGACGATGTTCTTCAGTTTCCTCACGAAGAATACGTCCCATTTGGAGAGATCGGCGACCTTTTCAGGAGACCATCCTTTTCTCAGCGCCTCGCCCATCGCGAATATGCGCTTGTCCGTGGCGTTAACCAGCTCTTCCGTGAGCTCCTCGTCGCCGGATGAAGCGTAGCGATCCAGCCCCTTCACGCCGATCTCCAGAGATCTGAGGCCTTTAAGCAATGCTTCCTCGAATGTTCTTCCGATTGACATGACCTCGCCGGTGGACTTCATCTGCGTGCCGAGATGGCGGTCGACGGTGCGGAACTTGTCGAAGGGCCATCTGGGTATCTTGATGACGACGTAATCCACGGAGGGCTCGAAAGCCGCGTACGTGGTTCCCGTAATCCTGTTGGGAATCTCGTCCAGAGTGTATCCTACGGCTATTTTCGTAGCTACTCTCGCGATAGGGTATCCGGTGGCTTTCGAAGCCAGAGCGGAAGAGCGCGAAACGCGGGGATTAACTTCGATGAGGCGGTAATCTCCGTTGGCGGGATTGAAGGCGAACTGGACGTTGCAGCCTCCGTCGATGTTCAGGGCGCGGATGACTTTGATGGCGGCCGTTCTGAGGCGCTGGTGATCCCTGTCGGACAGAGTCAGGCACGGGGCGCAGACTATGCTCTCTCCGGTGTGTATTCCCATGGCGTCGAGGTTTTCCATGTTGCATATGATTATGCAGTTGTCGTTGGAATCGCGCATCACCTCGTACTCGTACTCTTTCCATCCGAGAACGCTCTCCTCTATCAGAACCTGGTGGATTCTGGAGTAGGCGAGCCCGCGGGCGCAGATCTCTTCAAGCTCCGCCTCGTCGTGGGCTATTCCGCCCCCGGTTCCTCCGAGAGTGTATGCGGGCCTGATAAGCACGGGGTATTTGCCTATGGCTTTCACGGCTTCCTTCGCCTCTTCGATGGTGTTGACGCTTCTGGAAAGGGGGATAGGCTCGCCTATGCGCTCCATTGTCTCCTTGAAAAGCTCCCTGTCCTCGGACATGGCGATAGCATCGGGCTGGGTCCCGACCAGAACGGCCCCGAGCCTCTCAAGCTCGCCGGAATCGGCAAGTTCGGAGCAGATGTTGAGCGCGGTCTGTCCGCCCATTCCGGAGATGACTCCGTCCACGCGTTCCTTTTCGATGATGCGGGCTATGTTTTCGGCGAGAAGCGGTTCGATATAAACGCTGTCAGCGGTATCCGTATCGGTCTGGATGGTCGCGGGGTTGGAGTTGACGAGGACCGTCTTGTATCCTTCCTCTCTGAGCGAGCGGCATGCCTGGGTACCGGAGAAATCGAATTCGGCCGCCTGCCCGATTACTATCGGTCCGGAACCGATAACGAGAAGTTTTCTGTAGTCTTTCCTCATAATTTCCCCTCCTTCACCATTCCGGCGAATACATCGAAGAGGAACGACGTGTCGGTGGGCCCGGGCGAAGCCTCTGGATGATACTGGGATGTGAAAATGGGAAGATTTTTGTGTCTCACGCCTTCGACGGTTCCGTCGTTGACGTTAATCTGATCCGCGACGAGCCCGGTTCCGTCAAGGCTGTCCGGATCCACGGCGTAACCGTGGTTCTGCGACGTGATATAGACGCGCCCCTCGTATTTCACCGGCTGGTTGCACCCGCGGTGCCCGAATTTCATCTTGTAAGTGGAAGCGCCCATGGCTCTGGCGATTATCTGGCTGCCGTAGCAGATTCCGTAGAGAGGCAGCCTGGTGCTGAGATCGGAGACCGTTCTGACCGCAGTTCTGACTATATCCGGATGGGCGGGATCTCCCGGCCCGTTCGTAACCAGAACTCCTCTGACTCCGGAATCGGAGATCACGTCGGCGGGAGTGTCGTAAGGGAAAACCGTGACGTTGAATCTGGAACCGAGATTGCGCAGGATTCCTCTCTTCATTCCGCAATCGAGCACCCCTACGGTGTATTCCTTTCCGTAATCATAGGAAACGATCTGGGAAGACACGACTTCGCTCACCAGATTGGTTTCGGAGGGAAGCGGCATCGATCTCATTCTTCTGATCGCTCCCTCGATGTCGTCCCCTTGGATTATAGAACCTTTCACAGTGCCTCCGGTGCGGAGTTTTATGACGAGATCGCGGGTGTCTATTCCCGATATTCCCGGTATTTTGTGCTTGATCATATAATCGTCGAGGGTGCTGCCGCCGTACATGGGGGACGGTTCCCTGCAGTATTCCCTGACGGCAAGGCCGCGGACGTGAACGGCATCCGACTGATCCAGACCGTCTATTATGCCGTAATCCCCGACCAGGGGGTAGGTCATCACAAGGATCTGACCTCTGAAAGAGGGATCGGTCAGACTTTCCTGGTAACCGTCCATTCCTGTTGAAAAAACCACTTCTCCGAAAGAATCGGTTCTGTAACCGAACAGCTCCCCTTCGTAAGCCGTCCCGTCCTCCAGAACCAAATATCCGCATGACATCGGAGAGTAATAAGATTGAAGTACCCTATATAATTCCTATGATTTCGGCAGTACATATGCGCTTCCGGGTTGTCTAAAAATAGACAAAGTACCATCAATCGAACTTATACTGGCTTCAAAAGATCGGCGATTTTCCGGCATCCGCGCCCGCTAAAATCATAAGTACGGGAATTCTTTCGGAACCCCATGAGGGGTCTGGGAGAGGACAGGGGCAGATGCGAGCTCAGGCTTCTTATCGAAACGGACGAGGATCTGTGGCACTTATACAACATAATCGAAACGGGAGATCTCATCACCGCGTCCACCCCCAGACGCGAGGAAAAGCAGGCTGACAGGATCCGCGCGGAAAGAGCCGAGAAGAAGAGGATGACCCTGGGCGTGCGCATCGAGAAAATCGAATTTTCGGACGAGGACCTCCGCCTGAAGCTTCTGGGAACTATCGAAACCGGCCCCCAGGACATAGGCCAGCATCATACCCTGATATTCGAAAACGGAGATTCCCTCCTCATTTCCAAGAAAAAGTGGAAAGAGAGCCAGTTCGACAGGGTGAGACGCGCCGTCGAAGAGGCGAAGAAACCCCATATCGTCTTCGTTTCGCTGGATCAGGACGAGGCCACGATCGCGGTTCTTAGGCAGTACGGCCTGAAGGAGATAGCTTCCCTGCAGTCCGGAAGATCCGGGAAGCAGTATTCGGAAAAAAACCGCGGAGATACATATCACTCGGAGATAATCGAGAAACTGAAAACTGTTTCCGAGCCGGGAATGCCGACCGTTCTTCTGGGACCGGGATTCGAAAAGGAACTGCTCGCCGAATCCCTCAAAGCAGCCGGAACCGAGAAGCTGTTCGTATACCACACCGGACAGACCGGGATGGCTGGAATCAACGAACTGCTGAAAACCGGAATGGGAGCCGATCTGATCAGAGAGTCCTCAGTGGGAACCGAGATAGAGGCGGTGGAGGAGCTGATGACCCTGATCGGCAGAAACGGTCCCGCAACGTACGGAACTGAACAGATAATGAACGCCGCGATGTCCGGCGCGGTTGAAAAACTGCTGATACTCGACAGCGTCCTCCGCAGCAGAGACTGCGACGAGCTGATCCGCAGCGTCGAGTCGCAGAAAGGCACCGTTCTCGTGATCTCCGGACAGCATGACGGAGGAAAAGAACTGGCCGCGCTGGGCGGGATGGGGGCTGTTCTCAGATACAAAACGGATTTTCTCTGAATGAGTATCCGGACGCCGGCGCCTCTGGTCCTTGTCTCCCGCTTCCGTCCGTTTAAAAAATGCTATTCTTTATGATGGAGTTCCGCATTACGGAAACTGCGGAGAATCCCTGCCGGAATCCGGAGGTCGGCCCATGAGAACGATAGAAGAAACCAAAGCCAAACTTACCAGACAACTGAACATTTGCGATACCACCATCAGGGAAGCTGAAAACTGCCCGGGCGTGGTGCTGTCCGATTACGAAAAGAGAAAACTCGCGAGACTGCTGGACTCGGCGAAGGTCCCCCAGATCGATGTCGGCATGCCCGGATCCGGCCCCGACGAAAAAGCGGATATCAAATCGATCACCAAGCTGAAACTGAACTCCTCCATCATGACTTTCAACAGAGTGCTCAACACCGACATCGACGAGAGTCTGGCCTGCGACGTGGATTCTGTTGCCATCGCCGCTTCGATTTCCGGGAGGCAGATAGCGGCCAGGTACAAAATCGATCCGGGCGAGATCCTGAAGGCGATGGCGAACGTCGTCAGTTACGCCAAGGAGCACGGCCTTTACGTTTCCTGTATTTTCGAGGATTCTTCTCATGCGAGCCTGTCCGATTTCGTTAAATGGACGAACAAGGTCCAGGAATACGGAGCGGACCGCGTGTGCTACAGCGACAGCGTGGGCGTGGAAGATCCTTTGAAACTCGCCAAAAAGATCGAAGTGATAAAACAGGTCACGGATATCGATCTGGAGATCCAGTCGCGCAACGATTTCGGCATGGCCACGGCGAACACCGTCGCCGGGATAGGCGCCGGGGCAGTATTCGCCAGCACCTCCGTTCTCGGCATAGGTCCCAGAGCCGGAAACGCTCCCACCGAGGAGATAATAATGGCCGCGGAGGAAAAGTTCGGTCTGGATACCGGCATCGACATCAAGAAGATCAAAGAGGTCGCGACTACCGTATCCAAAAATTCCAGCAAACCCATATGGGAGTCCAAGCCGGTGTTCGGTTCCAACTGCTTCGCGCTGGAAACTATCGCGGACAACTCCCAGCTGGAGGTATTCGAGCCTTACAACCCCGCACTGATCGGTTCCGACAGAAGAGTCATTCTCGGAAGGCACAGTTCCGTCGAAAGCATCATCTTCACTCTCGAAAAGGTGCTGAACGAGAGGCTTCCCGCGAACGAGAAGGCTCTGGATATGGCACAGAAGCTCACGGAGATGGTTAAAGTGGCGGCTGTCAAGCAGCACAGAAACATAACCCCCGACGAGCTCAAGGATCTTTACGATCAGCTTCTGGACGAAGCCGAGATGGAAAAACTCAGCGAAGAAGAAGAAACGGAATGATCGGACGGCCTCCGGGCCGCCTCTTTTTTTCTTTTGCCGGATATCGTCCATATCATACTCCGCGAAGTCCGGGAATTAAACTTTAACAACATTATAACTCCGGAAAACCGGTTAAATTCCCCCGGCGGAATTTATAACTCATGACATCGGAAGCGAATTTCAAATTATTCGAAACGAAACATGTTATGAGAATTCTCGTTTTTCTGCATTTATGCGGGCCCAAATGCAAATCCGACATCTACAGAGCGGTGTCCACGAATCCCAGGATGGCTAGCAAAATCGATCTGATGGAGCAGCGCGGGCTCCTGATGCGCAAAGTCCAGGAGAACGGTTCCAGAAAGATCCTTTACGATCTTACCCCTATGGGCGAGAACTGCGCGGCGATGGTCTGCCGCATGGAGGAGGAATCGGGCGTACCCGTCTCCGTGCTCAGATCCGATTTCCTGAAAAAGAGCCTGCCGTACAGCACCATGAGCAGGATCGGCTGAAAGGGGGATCGTCCCCCTCAGTCGTAAGAGCGGTTGTCGGTGACGTGGTTTGCCTTTCCCTCGAACCTCTCGAGAGTTCCCGGCAGCTCCAGCCTGACGTCGGCCTTGATGTTGAGAACGTCCTTGAGACGTCTGGAGAGCTCGGAGGACATCTTCGCGATTTCGACCGTGTCCTCGGTGAGATAGTCCTCGGAAAGCTCCACGGCGACCGTCATCGAATCCATATAGTTGGCGTTCTCCAGAGTTATATGGTAGAACGGAGAGAGGAACGGAAGTTCCCCTATGACGCTCTCTATCTGCGACGGGAAGACGTTGACCCCGCGGACCACCAGCATATCGTCGGTGCGGCCGGATATGCGCATCAGGCGGGGGTGGGTTCTTCCGCATCTGCATCTCGTCCAGTCCAGCGCGGAAATGTCGCCTATCTTGTACCTGATGAGCGGAAACGCCTCTTTTTTGAGCATGGTCACGACGATTTCTCCCCTCTCCCCGTCCTTGCAGGGATTTCCGTTCTCGTCGAGAATTTCCATGTAGCAGAGATCCGCCCAGACGTGAAGCCCGCACTGCTCGCTGCACTCCAGAAACATGGGGCCGTAGAACTCGCTCGCGCCGTAGCAGTTGTGGACTCTGATTCCGGTCCTGTCCTGAAGCTTCTTCCTCATGCTCTCGGACCACGGCTCTCCGCCGGCGATAGCCAGATGCAGCTTTGTGTCTCTGCGGATATCGATTCCCTTCTGATCGCATACGTCGGCGATATGAAACATATATGACGGGGTTCCGGCGATGGCGGTTACCGGAATGTCGCACATGAGCTGGATCTGTCTCGCGGTGTTGCCGGTGCTCGTGGGCAGAACCGTGGCGCCTATCCTTTCCGCGCCGTAATGCACGCCCAGTCCTCCGGTGAACAGACCGTATCCGTGGCAGTTCTGCATTACATCCTTGTGAGTCATTCCGAAAGAAGTCATCCCCCTCGCTAGAGATTCCGTCCAGTTGTCGAGATCGTTCTTCGTGTATCCCACGACCGTCGGCTTTCCGGTAGTCCCGGACGACACGTGGATGCGTACCAGATCGTCGTACGGCCTCACGAACAGCCCGTCGGGATAATTGTCGCGGAGATCCGATTTTCTCATAAACGGTATTTTTCTGAAATCCTCGAAAGTCTTTATGTCGTCAGGCGTAAGACCGGCCGATTCCATTTTTTTACGGAAGAAATCGGAAACGCCGTACATTTCGCGCACTTTAGCCTTTATGAGCTCGAGCTGCATCTTCTCCAGATCTTCGCGGGGCATAGTTTCCAATTTCTCGTTCCAGAAAGCCATTTCAACACCTTGATCCGTGTTATCACTTAACACTGCAGACAAGACAATAACGACTCAGATATAAATAATTCTGAAAAAGGATGGAAAAGGTTTGAAGGACTCACTGAAGAGTCACGGATCCGGCTACCCTGAGCTTCCCTCCTTCAAGATACATGAGGATGGCTCTGTCGCCCGGTTTGTGTATCATATCCGAATCCAGTTCCATCGATACCGAAGCGTTTCTGAAATCGCTTCCGTTATCCGCCGACGTTATTCTGCAGGGAACCATCTGCATCCAGTGCCCCAGATGGATTACCATCCCCTCCTTGAGAGGACTGCTCCAGTATCTGACCAGAGAGACTTTTCCAGAAACGGATCTGCTCATCTTTACGGACGGATCCGTGGTCACCACGAAACCGCGGTCGAGTTCGTCCGAATCGATTCCGCGGAGCGCCAGACCCACGTGATCCCCTCTGACTCCGTCGTTCGCGTCTATATCGTGCTTCTGGATCGATTTGAGGATCACCTCTCTTCCGAGGGGAAATACGGTCATTTTGTCGTGTTTTCTGAAATAACCATCTATAACCGATCCGAGAACGACCGTTCCCACGCCTTTGACGTTGAAATGGGAATCCACCGGGCAGGAGCCGCAGGTCCCTTCCCCGGGCGCTTTGGACTCGGATTTCGCCATGGAGATAAGCTCCTCGCGGAGCCTGATGGGATCGTCTTCCCTCAGTTCGTAACTCTCCAGACAGGTTCCGGCCAGAAGAGGGCGGACCTGCTCCGGCTGGATATAGTTCCGGAGTATCAGCCAGCCGCGGGAGATCCCCACGGAGTCGGCCATGACTATCGTCTCGCCGAGGAAGGAATCGATCTTATCCACCACGAGTATGGCGAATTCGGACATCGCGACGGAGAAGAAAAGCGATGATAACTTTTCCGGATACTTCGAAGGCTCTATCAGGGTGAACGAATCCAGACCCTCTTTGTAATCGTAGAAGGTCATATCCGTAACGGTTCCCTTCTTCCCTATCGAAGAGGCGAAATCCTTCGCTCCGAGAACGGCGATATTCAGATTCCCCATCGGATTTCCCCGCTGGACATTATTCTGACGCCGTTCTGTCTGAGGACCTCCACGGCTTTTCCCGGATCGCTTACTCTTATGTAGAACACGGATGCCTTCTTCCCCGAGTACGCGTATCCGTATTCTATGTTGATCCCGGCTTTTCCGAACACGTCGGCGGCTTTGAAAAGAGCCCCGGGAGTGTCTTCGATCAGAACTCCGATAACCTCCGTCTTCTTCACTATTATGCCTTTGGCTTTGAGTTTGGAATAAGAGCCTTCGGGATCGTCCACCACGGCCCTCAGAATGCCGAAATCAGCCGATTCGGCAAGATTGAAGGCATGCATGTTTATCCCGCAGTCCTTCAGGACGGATGCGATATACGCGAGGCGCCCGGGTTCGTTGTTTACGAATATGGACAGCTGAGTTATCAAACCATCATCCGACATCATATCACCCTTTTATCTACCACTCTTTTCGCTTTGCCCTCGAACCTGGGAAGTTCTCCGGGCGCTTTCAGTTCGACTTCCGCCGCTATGTTAAGATATTTTTTAAGCTGAGTTTCCACGTACGCTCTCAGACGGTTCATGTCTTCGACCTTGTCGCTGAAAGCGTCCTCTTTGATTTCAACCTGCACGACCATGCGATCCAGCGCGCCCTCTCTGGTGACTATGATCATATAATGACCCGCGAGCTGGGGAATCTGCATCAGGGTATATTCAATCTGTGACGGGAAAACGTTGATTCCGCGGATGATCAGCATATCGTCGGAACGCCCGGATATCCTGGAGATCCTCGGAGAGGTGCGTCCGCAGGCGCATTCTTCCTCGTCTATGGAGGTGATATCCCTGATCCTGTAGCGGATCATCGGCATAGCCTCCTTCTTCAGCATCGTAACCACGAGCTCGCCCTTCTGCCCGGATTCCAGGTTTTCGCCGGTATCGGGATCGATGATCTCGCAGTATACGATGTCTCCGGCCATGTGCACGCCGTTCCGCTCCTCGCACTCCGTGAACATCGGACCGGCCATTTCGGAGGTTCCGTAAATGTCGTACGCCTTTATCCCCATTTCCGATTCGATGTGGTTTCTCATGGATTCGGACCAGGGCTCCGCCCCCAGAACGGCTTTTCTGAGACTTGTGTCTCTGCGGAAATCGATGCCCATCTTCTTCGCCACTCCGCCCATATGGACGAGGTAAGAGGGAGTGCAGGCTATAGCGGTCACGTCCAGATCTTTGATAAGCTCGATCTGGCGCTCGGTGCTTCCGGTTCCCGCCGGAAGAACGGTCGCCCCCACCCTTTCGGCGCCGTAGTGAAGGCCGAGACCGCCGGTGAAAAGCCCGTAGCCGTAGGAGATCTGCATCGTGTCGTTGTTGCCTATCCCGACGGAAGTGAGGGATCTGGCCAGAGCTTCGGTCCAGTATTCCAGATCGTTGCGGGTGTAGCCTACGAGGGTGGGTTTGCCCGTGGTCCCCGAGGAGACGTGATATCTCACGACTTCGCTGTTGGAGGCTGTGAACATTCCGGTGGGATAGTTGTCTCTCAGATCCTGTTTGTACATGAACGGAAGCTTGGAAGCATCCGACAGCGAGCATATGTCGTCCGGATGGACATTCTGGGCTTTCATTCTGTCGTGATAAAACTTATTGAAGGAATACAGATTGTTGACCAGAGATTTCAGCTCGCGGTACTGAAGCGACCTCAGATCCTCTTTCGGCATGCATTCCAGTTTGGTATTCCAGAACATTGGTTCTTACTCCTGACTGACGGGAACAGGGCATAACGGGTATTAATAAACAAAGTCCGCATAGGGAACCGCGGCAGTCTGAAATGGACCAGAAAACCGCGTGGGACGATTTTTACAAAAGGAACCCGAGAGCCTGGAGGGGTTTTTCCGAGATACCGCGCGTTCCGGGGGAGAAAGTCCTGGAGCTCGGATGCGGAAACGGAAAAACCGTGCAGTCCCTTCTCGGCATGGGATACAGGGTCGCCGGCGTGGATTTCTCCGAAACGGCGATAAATTATTGCAGAGACAGGTTTCCGGAAGCAGATTTTCTGGTATCCGATATTACGGAACTTCCGTTTCCCGGCGGGTATTTCGATTACGTCACCGCGGTGCATGTACTGGAGAACCTCGGAGAACCGGAACTTGAAAAAGCAACAGGAGAGATATCCAGAGTTCTTTCGGACGGGGGATATCTCTTCGTCCGCTGCTTCACACCGGAAGATATGCGGTCCGGAAGCAGCAGAAACGGCTTCTACTACAGGTATTACACCGAAGCAAAACTTGTCGCCCTGTTTCCCGGATATGAAGTGATATCGTCCTCCACGGTAAGCGATAAAACCAGGTTCGGCACGGTCAGATCCCGCGCCGAATGCCTTTTCAAGAAACTCCGGATCGGAACAACAGACGGCGCTGCAGTTCAGTCCCCCGGGCATCTGCCGGAACATGGGGCCTGACTTTCAGTATCAGATCCCTGAGCTCGTGGGCCGCGCCGCTTATGTCTTCCTGCGCGACGACAGCAGATATGACCGCAGCGGAATCGGCGCCGGCACGGATGACGTCCTGGATGTTTCCCCGGTTGATGCCGCCGATCGCGACGACTGGTATCCTGACGGCGCGGGAGATTTCGAATATCCTGCCCAGTCCGATTCCCTGTTCGGCGTCCGGTTTGGTGGATGTTCTGAAAACGGCTCCCACGCCGAGATAGTCAGCCCCTTCCTCTTCCGCTTTCAGCGCATCCGCGACGGTATTGACGGAAACTCCGATTACAGCCTCCTCCCCCATGAGATCCCTCGCGTCGGGAAGAGGCATGTCGGACTGTCCCAGATGCACTCCGTCGGCGCCGGAGGCCATGGCGATATCCACGCGGTCGTTGACGAAGAAGAACCTGCAGTACTCGTCCGCCAGCTCTCTGACCGCTTTAGCCTGGGCGAGCATCTCCCTTCCGCCGGAATGCTTCATCCGCAGCTGGACCGCGTCGGCTCCCCCTATGAAGGCTTGTTCCGCAACTTCCGCATCGGTTTTTCCATGAGAAAGAGACGAATCGGTGATCACGTACAAATCGAACATCGGCGGTGTATCCGAATTCTATATTAACTATTCCCGGACCCGGCATCGCCAACAGTTATTTACTCCCAGTAATTTCACGGCTGCAATGAGAAAACTAATCATCACCGAAAAGGCGAATGCAGCCAGAAGGATTTCCGCTATACTTTCGGACGGCAAGTCCAGTTCCGCTTCCGAGGGCGGAGTTACGGTGATATCGTTTGACGACGGGAAGGATTCCTACAAAGTCGTCAGTCTCAGAGGGCACATCATGGAGCTCGATTACTCCCCGGATTACAACGACTGGAGCGCGGTTCCCCCGGCCGATCTGGTTTATGCCGAACAGATCAAAACCGTGCGCGTCAAATCGATCCTCAATACCCTCAGAACCGTTGCCGGGGAATCCGACGAGATAATAATCGCCACGGACTACGATCGCGAGGGAGAGCTTATCGGGATGGAAACGGTAGCGGCTCTCGGTCCGTTCACGGAAAAACGGAACGGGGAAGAGGTTCTTCATTATCTCAACGGAACTATTCCGGTGAAAAGAGCGAAATTCAGCGCGCTGACGAAGGGCGAGGTGGAGAAGGCGTTCTCGGATCTCGCCGAACCTGACAAAAGGCTTTCCGACGCCGCGGAAACCAGACAGATGATAGATCTGTCCTGGGGAGCGGTTCTCACGAGGCTCATTTCCATCTCATCCGGACAGGTGGGCAAGAATTTCATGTCCGTCGGAAGAGTGCAGAGCCCCACGCTGAAGCTTCTCGTGGACCGCCATACGGAAATAGAGAACTTCGTCCCGGTTCCCTTCTGGGACGTCATAGGCAAATTCGGGATGCTGGCTTTCAGAGGCGATCACGAAAAGAACCACTTCTGGAACAAGGAAGAGGCGGACGCGGTGATGGAGAGACTGAAGGGGGAGACCGAAGGGCGCGTGGAGGAGTGCTCCGTCACAACCAAGGAAGAGTACAGGCCCGCCCCGTTCGACACCACCCAGATGCAGGTCGAGGCCAACAAAATAGGGATATCTCCTACGGCGGCTATGAAGCTGGCCGAGGATCTCTACACGGGAGGATACATATCGTACCCCCGTACGGAGAACACGGAATATCCCCGCACGCTCAACCTCAGATCCGTTCTTGAAAAATTCAAAGACTCCGAATTCGGCCAGGAGGCCGCGGAAATCCTGTCTCAGGAAAAGATAGTGCCCTCCAGAGGCAAAAGGCGCACGACGGATCACCCCCCCATATATCCCACCGCTCCCGCCTCTTCCCAGAAGATGAAGGGAGACAAATGGAAACTGTACGAGCTTATCGTGAGGAGATTCCTCGCCACTCTGTCGCCCAACGCCGAATCCGAGATAACGAAGTGCAAAATAATCGTGGGCACGGAGACTTTTCTCGCCGAGGGATACTGCCTTAAAAAGCAAGGCTGGAAAAAGTACTACAAGAAGTATCTGAAAGCGCCGGCCCCTAAACTCCCTGTCATGGCCGCCGGGGACATGATCGATATCCGGTCGATGAGTCTCTCGGAATCGGAGACCCAGCCCACGTACCGCTACAACCAGGGAAGCCTCATCCAGGAGATGGATCGCCTCCAGCTGGGAACCAAGAGCACCAGGCACGACATAATCGCCAAACTGTTTTCAAGAAATTACGTGCAGGGGAACTACCTCATCCCCACCGCCAGCGGGATAGCTCTGACCAAATCCCTCGAGAAGCACGGCGGCGGGATCACGGAGCCGGACATGACTTCCAGACTGGAATCGGATATGCTGAGCATTATGAACGGGGAGCGCACCCTGGCCGAGGTCGTCAAAGAATCCCAGGACATGCTTCACGCCGTCGCGGAGAAGATAACCGAGGAGTCGGACGAGATCGGAGAAGAGATCAGAAACGCTCTCCACACCCAGCAGCATATAGGGATTTGTCCCGGATGCGGGCACGAGATGATAATAAAAAGATCCAAAAAGTGGAACTTCATCGGATGCACCGGGTATCCGGAATGCAGCAACGCATTTCCGATTCCGAACGGCGCGATGATACAGCCCGCGGAAACCGTGTGCGAGGAATGCGGGCTTCCCCAGCTGAAAGTCATCAGAAAGGGAAATCCCCCCTCGATCCAGTGCATAGATCCCAAATGCCCCAGCAATTTAAGGAAAACTGATCTGGGAGCATGTCCCGCGTGCGGCGCCGGACGCATCAGGATCAAATTCTCGAAACAGGGAAAAAGATTCGCCGGCTGTTCGAACTGGCCCGCATGCACCCAGACTTATCCCCTCAGGCCCAGAGGTACGGTGGAGCCGGCCGGGAAGATATGCGAGCTCTGCAGGTCCCCGGTCATCAGAACGGGCAGTTTCGAAGAATGCATAAACACCGAGTGCCCCGGGCGCAGGAAAAAATCCTCCGGAAAAGACGGAGAGAAAAAGGAAGCGAAACCTAAAAAACCGGCCGTCCGCAGAACCCGGAAAAAACCGGAAGAATCCGCCTGAATAAACATAGGATTATATTGCCGGCGCTATCCGGAATCATGTATCGCATAGCCGTATACGGAAAGGGCGGAATCGGAAAATCCACGATATCCGCCAACCTTTCGTATCTTCTCTCCTCGGACGGAAGCTCCGTGCTTCATGTGGGATGCGATCCCAAGCACGACTCCGCCAGGCTTCTCGCGGGCGGCAAAACCGTGAGAACGTTCTTTTCCGATACCGGCGGCGATCCCGTAGTCACCGGGATAAACGGAATCCGCTGCGTCGAATGCGGCGGCGCGGAACCGGGAAAGGGATGCGCGGGAAAGGGAATCGAAATGCTGATCTCCAGACTGAAAACGACGGAGACCGACTACCGGGTGTACGATGTTCTCGGAGACGTGGTGTGCGGAGGTTTCTCCGTTCCGGCCAGATCCGAAAATTCGGATGCCGTGATAATCGTCACGTCCGGAGAATTCATGTCCCTTTTCGCGGCCAACAATATCCTGAGGGGACTGAAGATAATCAATCCCGGACCGTCGGTTCTCGGAATCGTATTCAACCGCAGAGGGGACAAGGGCGAGGAAATCAGCGTAAAACGCTTTTCCGATGCCGTCGGAATCCCGGTACTGTGCGATATCCCCAGATCCGGACTGTTTGCGGAAGCGGAGAGATCGGGAGAAGTTCTTTCCAGCCTGTTTCCCGGCTCCCCGGAGGCGGAAATTTTAAGAAAATTAGCTGACGCCGTCAGAACGCATGCCGTCTTGTACCGTCCGGCAGCCCTCGGGGAAAAGGCCATGTCGGAGCTCGCGGCCGGAAAACCCGTAACGTCCGGATCCGAGGAGAAAGCGAGGAGAGGATGCGGGTTCGACGGGTACGACACGGAACGGAACATCACCTATACCGGCGACTTCGTCATGCCTGCGTGCACTTCGCACGGGGCGGCGGACGGAGCCATGCGCATAACCGATGCCGCCGTCATCCTCCACGGGCCCGGCAGCTGCGCTTATCTCATGGAATACGCGTTCGGAAGACGCGCCGAATTAAGCTCTTCCGAAAGAAAGGGGGAAGCTCCGGATCCGGGGATATACAGCACCCGCATGAACGCGGATTCCGCCTTCAGAGGAGAAGAGGAGGGGATAGAGAACGCCGTCAGAAACGCCATCGGAGACGGATACAGGCACATGTTTCTGATACCTACATGCTCTTCGGAAATCATCGGAACGGACATCGCAAAAACCGCGTCGCGCATTTCCGCGAAATATTCCGCGGACGTCATCCCGGTTCCCGCGGACGATGCTTTCCTTTCAAGCAAATTCGGCGGGATCTTCGGACTTGTGGACGCCCTCGTGTCCAGAATGAAGCCGATGGAGCCTGAAAAGGATACGGTCAACCTTGTTGCCAGATGGTTTTACGGAATAGGCAAAGACAGGAATATAGAATCCATAAGCAGGATTTTATCGAAGATCGGCCTCAGAATACGCTTCCGTTTCCTCGATTTCTGCAGATTTTCGGAGATAGAGGAATTCTGCGGTTCCGAATACGACATACAGATAGGAAAATCCAGATTCAATGAGAAAATGGGAGCGAAGATAGCGGAACGCACGGGAAGACGTCTCCCCCTGGCGATCGATCTGCCGGTCGGAATGAGCGAATGCATAGAATGCATTGAGAAAATAGCGGAATACGCCCCCGCTCTCGCGGACAGAAAAGAATCCGCGGTTCAATCAATCAGATCGGAATTCGATACGATTTTCTCTAAATACTCGCCTTTTCTGAAGGGTAAAAAGGCTGTGATCTACTGCATCATGGTAAGGGATCTCAAATGGCAGGTCGAATCGGCGAAAGCCGCCGGCATGGATATCAGAGCGATATTGTTCGCGGACGGATTCGTTATCGATCACAACGTCAGAGTCCCCGGCTACGGGGATGTCCCCGTCGTCGAGCACGCCTCCTTATGCGATCTGAACAGGATAGATTCCGTGGAAAAGATAGATATCGTGCTTACGAACGATCCGGACAGAGTAGGACGCAGAGGATACAGGTGGTCCCCGCTCGGATCCAGATACTACGGTCCGGACGGCGTGGAGGACTGGCTGCGGATCATCTGCAGCTGCATAGCCGCCCCCGTTCCTTCCTGGGAGGCGGGACTTTGAACACGGAGCCCGACGGAATGGTGGGGGCGGCCGTCGCCTCGGAATCCCTGGGAATGACCGATACGCTGATCAACGGAGCCGGAGGATGCCGTTCCAGAACGCAGATAATGATCCACGATCTGATTCCTTTCTACAAACCGGAGAACGGAAGCTGTTGCAAATCCAAATTTTTCAGCAGACAGTCCAGGCTGCCCTGCACATATCTCAACGGAAACGATCTTATATTCGGAACGGCGCAGAAGCTGTCCGAGGGGCTGAAGTCCGTACGCTCCGTGAACGGCCGGAAAACCATGCTTATAGACACTCTCGGGGCTTCCCTCGTCTGCACCGATTACACCTGGCTGACCGAGAAAAACAGGGAGCCCGTGAGGGTAAACGGCGATCTCTCCGCTATGAGTTTCTGCGAGGGATTCGATGCCGCTGCCGAGGCCATCCTCTCTTCTATGGAACCCGAGCGCGGCGAAAAGACCGGAGTGAACATTCTGGGATACGGAATCTCCGACCTCGGATGGAATTACGGATGCAATGAGATACGCAGACTGCTGGAGCCTATGGGCGTCAGAATCGGCTGTTTTCCTAACTGCATCCCCGATCCGGATTCGCTGAAGAGAATCGGCAATTCTTCTCTGAACATAATGATTCATCCGGAATTATGCACGCGGACCGCTGAAATGCTGGAGGAAAAGACTGGAACCCCGTATATGCGTCCCTCGATGGGCGCTCCCGTCGGATATCCTTCGATAAGAAAATTCATTGAGGAAACCGCAGATCATCTCGGAAAGGATCCGGAACCGTCTCTCGAGATCGTAAACAGGGAAGCGGAAGAGGTGCACAGCGTGCTGATGAATTACGATCGCATACCTCTGTTCCTGCATGCCAGGCCTTTCACGGCGAAAGGCAGCTCATCGGTGATCTATCCCCTTTCCAGATGGATCACCGGCGCGTTCGGCATGCTTCCCGGCAGCATCTCGCTCTCCGACGGAGAATACCGGAAAGAGATCGACGAATATATGAAACCGCTGAAATCCGCCGGAACGGGAGAAGACGGCTTCGGAGTGGTTTTCACCGACGGCCTCTCTGCTATGCACGGAAGACTTTACGATTTAGAAAAATGCTACGTAGAGACGGAGATCCCTCCGGGAAGGCAGGTCAACCTGCTCGGAAGAACTCTCGTCGGCACCGCCGGATGCAGATATATTCTTGACGAAATGATGAACGGAACGATAAGATTCAGATGCGGACAGCCGACCGAGATCGATTTGAGACCGGGTTACGAAGAAACCGGATAACTCTGCCCCTAACGGAATTATTTCGTAAAACGTTTAAACGAAACGAAGATCGGCATTCATGAATACGGGCAGAACAGGGACAATTATCAGGGCAGAGATTGTCCTTATTGTCTCTGGACTTCTTGCCCTGATCTCCGTTCTTCTCTTTAACCACCCGGAAAAATACTTTGACTACATCAGCGCTCCGACTCTTTCTGCCCTGTTTTGTCTTATGATCTCGGTCAGCGGAATGGAAAAATGCGGACTTATCAAATGCGTATCCGCGGCAATTCTGAACAGACATCATACCGTGAAAACCGTTTCGGTTTCGCTCATACTGCTGCCTTTCTTCCTGTCGATGTTCATCACCAACGACGTCACCCTGATCGCTGTAGTTCCGATTTCAGTTTATCTGCTGAAGAAAACGGGGAGAACGGACCTGATAGCACCGATTCTGATTCTCCAGACGCTTGCGGTGAATTCCGGCAGCATGCTGACCCCCGTAGGAAATCCGCAGAACATCTTTATTTACACCGAATATCAGGCGGATCTGCCGGAATTCATCATCAGAGTCCTTCCGCTGACGCTTATAAGCATCTGCGCCATATTGCTCCCGTGTTTTTTATCCGGAAACCAGAAAACCTCTGCGGAAATCGCCGACTGCGGGATCTCAGATAAAAAGATGTTTACGGTTTTTGTATTCATATTCGCGCTGAATATAATCGCAATATTCGGCTGGCTGCCATACTGGACGGCGCTTCTGGCAACTATCGCGATCACTTTAGCAGTTGATCGCTCCCTGTTCCTGAAACCTGACTACAGCCTCCTCCTGACTTTCGTTTTCTTATTCATATTTAC
>JAEEGL012480273.1_pt1 | contig 18268 bp, 15 predicted proteins | sample 9134231 | NCBI WGS metagenome assembly JAEEGL01 (sample SAMN16246548, study PRJNA631951) | gut metagenome | biome: gut microbiome; feature: rumen; material: fiber-attached | host: Bos | place: Iran: Karaj | collected 2018-10 | reverse complement strand
TCCTCGGGCAGAGGCTTGCCGGCAACAACAGCCGGGCCGCCGCCGTGCATCTTGAGGGCGCGGATGGTGCAGACCAGCACGGAGACGTTGGGGGTCAGGCCGCTGAGGCGGGCCTTGACGTTCCAGAACTTCTCGAAGCCGATGTCCGCAGCGAAGCCGGACTCAGTGACATGGTAGTCGAACAGCTTGAGGGCGAGACGGTCGCCGATAATGGAGCTCTGGCCGATGGCGATGTTGGCGAAGGGGCCGGCATGTACCAGGCAGGGCTGATGCTCGACGGTGTAGCAGAGGGTGGGGTTGATGGTGTTGCGCATCCAGGCGGCCATGGCGCCGTCGACCTCCAGGTCGTGGGTGGTGACGGGGTTGCCCTTCTTGTCGTAGGCCACGATGATGTTGCCGATACGCTCACGCAGATCCTTCAGGTCCTTCGCGATGGCGAGGATGGCCATCAGCTCGGAGCCCACGGCGATGCCGAACTTGGAATCCATGGGGAAGCCGTTCATCTTGCCTTCGCCGAGGCCGATCTTGATGTTGCGCAGGCACTGGGCGCAGAAGTCGATGACCCAGCCCATCTCGACCCGCTCGGGATCGATATCCAGACGACGGAGGCCGCGCTTGGCAAGAGCCTCATCGCTGTAGTTGCGCTCGTGCTGCATACGGGCATTCAGCGCGACCATAGCCAGGTTGTGGGCGTTCATGATGTCGTTGATGTCGCCGGTCAGACCCAGGGAGAACTCGGTCATGGGCATAAGCAGAGCGTTGCCGCCGCCGGCAGCGGTGCCCTTGACGTTGAAGGTGGGGCCGCCGGAAGGCTGACGCAGGCAGCCGCCCACGTTCTTGCCCAGCTTGCCAAGGCCTTCGATTAGACCCAGAGAGGTGGTGGACTTGCCTTCGCCGAGAGGAGTGGGGGTGATAGCGGTGACTTCGATGAACTTGCCGTCGGGCTTGTCCTTCAGACGATTCATGATCTTGATGAAGTCAAGCTTCGGGGTCTTCCCGTAGGGAATGATCTCGTCGGGCAGCAGGCCCATCTTCTTGCGGAACTCCTCCACGCTGGGAAGAGTCTTCTCCGCTTCTTCTGCGATTTGCCAGTCTTTGTAGATTGTCGGGTCAAGCATTTTGGGGATTTCCTCCTTGTCAAAATATTAACCGAGTTCAACGCGACAGTATTATCCATGCGATTATACAATATGCTTAGTTTTCTTGTCAACTAATGCCGTTATGGCATACCGCACAATAATCCTGTCTCATTTGCCCGTAGAAAACGGCGAAAAACACAAGATGATGTGGTATGGCATAGGCTGTAGCGAAAAACCAAAGCATATTTACCGTTAGTTTATCACGAAAATCTCAGATAATCAAGCATCCAAGGAGGTTAAAATGGAAACCGATTTGAACAGCAGGTGCAAGTGCAAAGCGGGAGAAGCTCCTCTTCCCTGCTGCGCTCCTCTTGCCGCCGCATATGTGCCGAAACAGCAGTCCGGTGAGACCAGATACCGCAGCCAAGACGCTTTGGCCAGAGGAACTCTGTTTCCAGGGCTTGATCTGCCCTGGAAGAACATTGCCAACGAGAACGCTGGACCGCTGGCTGACACGCCCCTGGGGGAATTGATGGCACTGAATTTTGTGGTTCAGGAGCTGGGCCTTTACCTGGATACCCATCACGAGGACCGGGAAGCCCTGAGCCTGTATACGGAATATGTCCGCATGCTGAAGCAGGGAACGGATACCTTTGTGGAACGTTACGGGCCCATCGATCAGACCCAGGTCACCATGAAGACGGGGTATTCCTGGATCAACGACCCCTGGCCCTGGGAGCTTCAGGCCTGCCCGAGAAACGAAAGGAGTGACGACTGATGTTTGTCTATGAAAAAAAGCTGCAATATCCGGTCCACATCCAGAATCCGAACCCCAGGCTCGCCTCCATCATACTTTCCCAGTACGGCGGACCGGACGGTGAACTGGGTGCCTCCCTGCGCTACCTCAGTCAGAGATATTCCATGCCATACCCTCAGCTCAAAGCGCTGCTCACCGATATCGGTACAGAACCGGCATAATTGCACACAGGGGCCGAAAACCCTTGAGATTCCTCACTTTTTTCATTGGCCTTTTCGGGGGAGGTCTCCCATTCATTCTTGCACACTGGCGTTTTCTCCAAATTTTCGTCCTGAATTTGGCGCTTCAGACAGGCCAGGCGCTCCAGCACAAAGGCCCATTTCATGGGCAGGAGATTGAGCCGGACCTCCACATGGCCGTCCCGGTAAACTGTCATCTGTTCCAGTATGTTCTTGAAAAACGCCTCGCTCTCCGTTTCACCGCCGAGGATACCGGTCACCTGCCGCCGAACTTCCACGGCGAGCAGGTCAACATCATAGCGCAGCTTTTCTTTCTCCCTTATCGCCTCCAGCCTGGTTTGCAGGGCGGCCAGCTTTCCATCGTAGCGTTCGTTCATCATTCGCATTTCCTCCTTCGTCACGGTTTGAGAAAAGAAGGCGTCCAGCACGTCTTCTTTCTTTTTGCGGAGCTGTTCCATTTCATATTCCAGCTTCTCTGTACTGTCAGTATCCCCGCTCTCCCCTGCCCGGATCGCTTCCACAGCCAGGGCGGTCACGTTGTCGATGATCCGCTTTCTGTCCATGTTCAGCGCGGCCACAGACTGTTTGAGGATATCCAGGGCCAATTCATCCCGAAGCATTCTGCCGATATCGCAGCCAACTTCATTTCCCTGCCGGTCCATGTGCCGAGCACCGTGCAGAGTCGCGGTATAGCATCCCCAGCGTTTATAGATACTGCCGTCCTTCCGCTTTTTCTTGCGTGAAACGAAGCTGGCTCCGCATTCACCGCATTTGATCTTACCGGAGAAGATGTACCGGTTAGCATGGCCGGAGGACAGCTCACCGTGAAGATTTCGCCGCGAAAGCTCCGCCTGCACCATGTCCCATAATTCCCGGTCGATAATCGGTTCATGGTGGTCTGTCAGCGCAACCATGGGTTCCTCGCCGTGGTTGTACTTCTTGGCATGGGTCAGGTAATCCGGAGTAAAGGTCTTTTTCTGCACCAAATCCCCCACATATTTTTCATTGCGGAGGATCTTGATAATATGGCTGTTCGCCCATTGGGTATTGCCGGTATAAGACCGTATTCCTGCCTCCCGCAATTCCCTGGCGATCACGGATGTCCCCTTCTTCTCCACGCCGTATTTGTTAAAAATCTGTCTTACCACCTCCGCTCCCTCTGGATCAACCGTCATTTTGCCGTCCTTCACGTCGTAGCCCAGCATACTGCGCCCAAAGACCACTCCCCTTTCCATCTGCCGCGTTTGGCCCCATTTCACCCGGGAGGATGTTTTCCGGCTCTCTTCCTGGGCGATTGAGCCCATGATGGAAAGCCGCAGCTCCGCATCCGGCTCCGTGGTGCTGATCCCGTCGTTCATGAACAGCACACCCACGCCCAGGCTTTTCAGTTCCCGCGTATAGGAGATCGTGTCCAGAATGTTCCGGGAAAAGCGGCTGACCTCCTTGGTGATGATGAGCTGAAACTTCCCCTGGCGGGCGTCGCCCATCATCTGATTGAACTGCGCCCGTTTCTTAGTGGAAGTACCGGTTATGCCCTCGTCGGCGTAGACTGCATAGAGTTCCCAATCAGGCTGACGGTCAATGTATTCCTTGAAGTACCGCTGCTGGGCCTCAAAGGAGTTGGCCTGATCCTCTTTGTCCGTGGAAACGCGGCAGTAACTGGCGACCATGATCATGCTGTTCTCACCTCCTCGGGAGCATTGTGCCATAGTGGGACGATACTGACAAATGTACGGGTATCACTTTTTGCGCTTCGTGGTTTCTCTCCTCTGCGCTCTGAGCTTTTCTTCGGCATATCGGTATTGCGCATCGTTCAGCCTCCCGGCCTCCTTCAGGGCCAGAAGGATCGATTTCTGATACTGGTATAGGAACTCCGCATCCTGTTCTTTGGTGATCCTCCGGTCGTTTTCTACAGACCGCAAGACCGCCCGGTCCAGCATGGCCGCTGCCCTCCCTTCTGCCAGAGTTTATGCTGTGGGCAGGTGTGATTTACCTGCCGGTGAGTTCCCTATACCGTGATACCACCGATTTCGCTTTTTCCTGCCGAAGGCTCGGTCCATCAAAGCAGACCGGGACGCAAATCTCCAAAATGCGGTCAAATAGCCGCTGTTCGATCATATTTACCGGCTGTTTCAATTCATGAAGACTGAGATTGGTCGTGATGATCAGCGGCTTATGGGCTAGGTATCTTCCGTCGATCAAGCCGAACACCTGTTCCTGCGCGTAATCTGTACGCCTTTCCATTCCAAAATCATCCAGGATTAAGAGATCACTGTTTTTCAAGGAATCTAAGTAATTCAGCTTTTCTTGAGGCGTCAGAGAAGGAAGTATGTTCAATATACCCCCTAGGGTCGTCATCCGCACATCCACCCACTTCTCGCACAGGGCATTGGCAATACAGGCTGCCGCAAAGGTCTTACCGTTTCCCGGAAGGCCCCAGAACAGCAGGCCGATATTGTTCTTCCTCATCTCCTCCCAGTACGCAACATAACGCTTTGCTTCAGCCAAGGCCGTGACGCTGCCGTTGTCATTCTCAAAACGGTAGGAACGAAGTGCTGCCGCTTTTCCGAAAGCGATTTCCCGTCGGGTGTGCAGCCGGCTGCGCCGATCCAATTCGCGCAATTCCGGGTCTGTCATAAACTTTCGTCATCCTCTCGCTTATAATAGTCGTTCAGATCTCGTTGGGACAATCTGTTGTTCATAGGCCGTTTCTGTGCCGTCCAGCCGTCCGTTTCCGGTCTCTGCAGGGTGCATTTTTGCGCCGTGCCACCGGCCTTTCTGCTCCCTGCAGGTAGGTTCAGATAGATATGGCTGGGGCCGTTCTTCCTGAGTCGTTCACGACGAATCAATCCGCGGTCTGTCAGCGTTTTCAAACCTCGCTTTATTGCAGTTTCACTGAGGGCCAGGGTCTGCGCCAGCTTATCGATAGGATAGATCACATAGATATGGCCGTTCGCGTTAGCAAGACGGTTTTTCTTGGACAGGGTTGCCCGGTCCAGCAGGACAGCATAGAGAAGTATCGCTGTACTGGGAAGATCCATGGCCAGAAGCTCCCTTGGGACCGGCAGATAACCAGTGAGGATGGAATCCACGGAAAAAGGGCGCAATTCTATGGACTTCATAGCCTCACCGCCTTCCGCTTCATTTGGTGCCATTTTATCCACGATGTGTTGGTTTGTCCGGAAACGGAGCAGAATTGCAAACTGCGGTCTTTTTTGGGAAAGATTTGCAATAATGCTCGACCTTTCCCGAAAAATCAGTTATGATTAGTAATCATTGCTTTTGGAAAAGAGAGGCGCTTTACCTTGAACGAAATCGGCAAAAGGATCACCGACCTGCGGGAAGAAAGGGATATGACTAAACGTGAGCTGGCAGCTCAACTAGCTATCAGCGAATCCCAGCTTTCCCGTATTGAGAGTGGAAAGACCGTCACTATCAGCAGCGACATCTTGGTCGGCCTTGCCAGGGTGTTCGATGTATCCGCTGACTATATCCTCGGCCTCTCCCCTACCAGAGAAAACGATCACATCCTCTCAGAGCTGCGCCTGTCGGAAACCGCGTGCGAAAAACTGATTTGCAGGGAGATAGACGGTGTTACGCTGAGCCGCTTGATGGAGCAGGATCGGTTCGGAGAACTGATCAAGCTGTCCCGCGCCTATTTCACGGACCTCTACGCTGAGGGCGTTGGTTATCGTAACGAAATACTGGATTTCGGCTCGTCCTTCCTGCGGGAACATGCGGGTGAAGCGCCAAACTCAAAGGACGTGCGATTGAAGGCAAACGACATTACACACGCAAAGACCAAAGATCACGAAATTGAGCTGACACAGATTCAAAACCTGGTCAGGAGCATTCTTACAGGAGCAAAAGCGCAATATGAAAGTGAACGGGCCGAAGCAGATCCGGCGATGAAGCGAAGGCTCGCAAACCAAGAGTTTTCCGCACATCTCCGGGAAATCGCCAATGAGGTTTACAGCATGGAAGGGTCGAAGGAGGAACGGCTGGACTATCTCCTGGACCGTGAGCTGGATGAAATGAAAACCATGACCGGTTTGCCCGACAGTTTTATTCGATCCTTGAAGCCAATTTACAAGAAGATCATTCTTCGTACAGGAACCGCCGACCCGAGCGATTTGGATGAGTGAGGTACGGTTTAGCAACTGGCAAGCAATGCAAGTGTATATACACTTGCGGAAAACGCCCGGTTTCCGTGAAACACGGAACCGAGCGTTTTCGCTTGTTGGGAGGTTTCCCAATCCCTCTGTTCGCACAGAATTGTGCGGCTGCGCGATTGTGCCAATCGCTTGATTTGACGCTTTTGAAGCGTCATTCCGAACGATATTCCGAACGATACCATTTGGAGTTTGACATTGTTCGGAATCCTGGTTATAATCAATTTAAGCAAGATTTGGGAGGTGCCGCGGATGACGAATACCATGACTGTTGCCGACGCCGCGCAGCGCTGGGGAATCTCGGAGCGCAGGATCGCGGTCCTGTGCAAGGAAGGGCGGATCAAAGGCGCGTACAAGCAGGGCAAAAGCTGGGTGATCCCCGCAGACGCGCAGCGCCCGGCGGACGCCAGGATCAAGACCGGGAGTAATATCAAATCAGCTCATTCTTCCGTGTTACGTTTACCGGTGGGCGTATCCGTTTTTTCGGAAGCGGTGTCGAACTATTATTATATTGATAAGACCTTGCTGATCAAAGACTATCTCGATGACGGTTCAAAAGTGACCTTATTCACCCGTCCCCGGCGCTTCGGTAAAACGCTGAACATGGATATGCTCCGCACCTTCTTTGAAAAGGCCGATGAAGACACCTCCGTCTATTTCCGAAACAAGAAGATTTGGAAGTGCGGCGAGAAATATCGTACTCATCAGGGCAGGTATCCGGTGGTGTTCCTCACCTTCAAGGACGCAAAGCTGAACACCTGGGACGCCACGCTGGAGCATCTGCGGTTTTTGCTTGCCAAGGAGTATCAGCGCCATGGAGAATTGGCGGTCAGCCCTCATTGCAGCGACATGGACCGGGCCTACTATCAGAAGATCGTAACTGGCACGGCGACGCCGGGAGAGATGATGACGGCGTTGGATCGCCTTTCCCAAATGCTCCACGCCCATCACGGCGTCAAGGCGGTCATCATCATTGACGAATACGATACGCCGATCCAGCAGGGGCACCTGATGGGCTTTTACGACGAAGTCGTCGGGTTTATGCGGAACCTGTTTTCCGGCGGCTTTAAGGATAATCCAAACCTGGCCTTCGGCTTCCTGACCGGCATTCTCCGCGTCGCCAAGGAGAGCATTTTCAGCGGTCTGAATAATTTGAAGATCAACTCGATCCTGGACGAGCAGTACAGCGCCTATTTCGGCTTTACCCGCGACGAGGTGCGGGAGATGGCGGCGTATTATGGCGTCCCGGAGAAGTATCAGGAGATTTGTGATTGGTACGATGGCTACCGCTTCGGCAGCAGCGAGATTTTCAATCCCTGGTCGGTGATCAACTACTTCAATTCTCATTGCCTGCCCCGTGCGTTCTGGCTGTCCACCAGCAGCAATGACATCATCGGTGAAGTCCTGGCCGACGCTGACGCGGAGCTTTATGAGCGGCTTACGGCGCTGCTGAAGGGCGAATCCATCCTGACCTATGTGGACACCGGCGTGATCTACCCGCAGATCAAGAGCAACCCGTCCTCGGTTTACAGCTTCCTCCTGGTAGCCGGGTATTTGAAGGCGGTCAAAGCGGAGCTGTCCTTCAACGGCGACTATATGTGCGAAGTGGCGCTGCCAAACAAGGAGATTGCCTTTGTGTATAAGAAGGAGATCATGGACCGGCTGCAGGTGATGCTTCCGCAGTCCACCGCGATTTCTATTCAGGAGGCTCTTTATGTGGGTAATGTCCCTGCGCTGCAGGCCGGTTTGGAAAAGCTGCTGCTGCAATCCGCCAGCTACTATGACACGGTGGGCGAGCTGTTTTATCACGGCCTGATGTTGGGCCTGACGGCCATCATGGATGACCGCTATCTGGTGACCTCCAACCGGGAATCCGGCGAGGGGCGCTATGATCTGCAGCTTGAGCCCCGCGACCGCGCCCTGCCGGGAATCCTTATCGAGCTGAAGGCCGGAAAGAACTGCGGCGAAACGGAGCTGAAAGCACTGGCGGAGGATGCGCTGCGTCAGATCGACGAGAAAAAGTATGATACGTTTCTCCGCGCCCGCGGGGTGACAAATGTGTTGAAATACGGCGTGGCGTTTTGCGGGAAGAGTGTCTATATACTTCAGGAATAAAGAAAGCGTAATTTCTACTGAGAATTATTGGAACAGGAGCCGATACCATGGCGATAAAGAAAAACGAGCTGTACAGCTCCCTGTGGGCAAGCTGCGACAAATTGCGCGGCGGGATGGACGCCTCGCAGTATAAGGATTATATTCTCACCCTGCTGTTCGTGAAGTATGTCACGGACAAGTTTCAGGGCGTGAAATACCCGGACATCAACATTCCCGAGGGCGGCAGCTTTGATGATATCATCGCTTTGAAGGGAAAGAAGAACATCGGCGAAGGGATCGACGTCATCATCGCAAAGCTGGCGGAGGCCAATGCCCTGCGTGGCGTCATCGACAACGCCCACTTCAATGACGAGACCAAGTTGGGCAAAGGCCAGGAGATGGTGGACAAGCTCACCGGGCTCGTATCCATTTTCCAGCGCAGGGAATTCGACTTCAAAAACAACAAGGCGAGCGGTGACGATATTCTGGGCGATGCCTACGAATACTTGATGCGGAATTTTGCCACGGAAAGCGGGAAGAGTAAGGGCCAATTCTACACGCCGGCCGAAGTCTCGCGCGTTCTGGCAAAGGTCGTCGGCATTGATAAGATCAAATTCCGCAGCGAAGGATACAGTGTCTATGATCCCGCATGCGGCTCCGGCTCCCTGCTGATCCGGGCAGCGGACGAAGCGCCCTTTGAGGTTTCCATATGGGGACAGGAAAAGGAGGTCACTACTGCCGGCCTCGCCAAGATGAACCTTGTGCTGCACAACAAGGCGAGCGGCGAGATCAAGTCAGGCAATACCTTCTCCGACCCGCAGTATTTTGAGGATAATTCCGCCGATGAGGTGCTGAAACGCTTCGACTTTGCCGTGGTCAATCCCCCGTTCTCCCTGAAAAACTGGAAGGATGGGCTGCGGGAATACGGTCGCTTCGATGGTTATGGGGACAAGCCGCCGGAGAAAAACGGCGACTTTGCCTGGCTGCTGCATATCCTGAAATCCCTGAAATCCACCGGCAAGGCCGCGGTGATCCTGCCCCATGGCGTCCTGTTCCGCGGCAACGCGGAGGCGACGATCCGCCAGACGATCATCGACCGTGGCTATATCAAGGGCATCATCGGGCTTCCTGCCAATCTGTTTTTCGGTACCGGCATCCCAGCCTGCATTATCATCATCGACAAAGCCGACGCCGATGACCGCGCCGGATCTTCGGCTGAATACCTGGATCTGGATGCGCGATCCATGTCACAGCGGCTTGCCGATGAAACATCACGCGGCAAGGGCATTTTTATGATCGACGCCAGCCACGATTTCATCAAGGACGGCAATAAGAACCGTCTTCGGGAGCGGGATATCTACAAGATCGTCACCACCTTCAACGAGCAGATCACGGACGATTCGAAGTATGCCCGCTTTGTCCCCATGGGCGAAATCAAAGTCAAAAACGGATACAATCTGAATATTCCCCGTTATATCGACAGCAGCACGCCGGAGGACGAGCAAGACATCGACGCCCACCTGCACGGCGGCATTCCAGCGCGGGATGTGGATTCCATGTCGCACTATTGGGTGCTGTTCCCCAGCCTGAAGGATGAACTGTTTTCCGAGCTGCGCCCAGGCTATTACAAGCTGAACGTAGATAAAGACTGGGTTCGGAACACGGTCTATACCAATCTGGAATTCAATCAATACGCCGAGCGCATTGATGCGGCGTTCGAATGGTGGCAGACGGAGGTGGACGCCGATCTGCGCAGCATCGATAGCGATGTAGACGTGAAACAGTTCATCGTCAATCTGGCAAAAAAGCTCATCGACAATTACGCGGATATCGAGTTGGTGGACAAATACGATGTGTATGAGGTGCTGCTGTCCTACTGGAATGAAACCATGTCCGACGATGTGTTCCTGCTGAAGTATGACGGCTACGCCGCCGGGCGGGAAATCGAGGAGGTCAAGGAGGAAAGCGAAAACAAAAAGGGCGAGAAAAAGGAAAAAATCAAGGGCTGGGACGGAAAGCTGATCCCAAAGGCCTTGATCGAGCGGGAGTACTTTTCTGCGGAGCGAAAAGCTATAGATGAAGTCCAACAAATCGTGAACGAGACTCAAAGCCTGCTGGAAGAACTCACGGAAGAGCAGACCGGGGATGAGGGCTATCTGACGGAATTGCTGAATGACAAGGACAAGGTGGAGGCCAAACAGGTTGCTGCCAGGATCAAGGAGCTTCGCAAGGCCGGTTCCATCGGCGAGTAATTGGACGTGCTGGAACAATGGACCCAGCTGACCAAGCGGTTGAAGGACCAGACGAAGCTCGTGAAGGAAATGAACGCAGCACTGGATACCCTGCTGAAGGAAAAGTATCCCTCGCTTTCCGAAGAAGAGATCAAGGAATTGCTGGTCAACCGGAAGTGGTATTATTCCATCTTTGCGGGCATCAAGGCGCTGTATGTAACCACCTCCCATAGCATTGCTAACCGCATTGTAGAACTGGCAGAGCGGTATGAGAACACCCTGCCGGAACTGGAGCAGGCCGTGGAAGACTATGAGGCCAAGGTCAGAGGCCATCTGGAAAGGATGGGGTTTACATGGTGACAATAATAAACGAAAACGCAACGCCTCTTCCCCGCCATACTAAAATCGATTATGATGAATGTCGTGCCAAACTGACCTTGGAAGAATTGTTTCCGGAAAAGTATACTCAGCTATTGCTTTCGGATAAGCCTGATTTGTGGGGAAATGGCGTGGGAATCGAAGTGACGATTGCAGATGACCGCAAAAGGCAGGAAGCCTATAGCAATTGGATTAAGGCAACCAAAACAGAGAATGAAAAAGTACGTGATCGGGCGATTGAACGGATGCATCAGCTCGGAGTGGAGTATACTGGCGGCATACAAGGATGGCCGATGTTTGACAATTCATTTCATCTAATCGCCGCTGCGGTTATAACCAAGATGGATAAGCTTGCTACGGGGAATTATTCGGCTTTTCCAAGATATGAGTTGTTTCTGTTCACTGATATTTGGCTGTCCCCGAAAAAGATAACCGAAGCGGACGAATTCTTCTTTTCGGAAAGGGTGAAATATTCTTACCAAACCGTTTATGTGTTTTCGCAAGGGCGTGAACTCCATATATTCGACACAGAGAACAACACTTATCATCTGCTCCGCATTGACATGTCCGAACAGTCAAGCCGCAATAGGCGTGCGTGGCAAATGGTCGAGGAAGGTGAGCAAGCATGAAACCGGGATATAAGCAGACGGAGGTTGGCATAATCCCGGAGGATTGGGATGTCGAATCACTTCGGGATATCGCAAACGTAAAAACCGGTCCGTTTGGGTCGGCGCTTCATGCGGAAGACTATGTCCTTTCTGGAACCCCAATTATCACAGTTGAGCATCTCGGAGATAGCGGGATAAGTCGTCAAAATCTACCAATGGTATCGGACAAAGACAGGAAACGTTTATCTGCATTTGCCCTACGAGAGGGAGATATCGTTTTTAGTCGTGTTGGTTCGGTGGATCGCAATTCATATGTTACAGCAGACGAGGATACCTGGCTGTTTTCCGGACGATTACTTAGAATCAGAGTATACAATTCTCGTTGTTTCTCAAAGTTTCTTTCGTTCTATTTCAAAAATGACCGTGTTAAATCGAGGATTCGTGATATAGCTGTTGGTCAGACAATGCCGTCACTCAACACCCGGCTTATCTCAGGCCTTCCCGTTTCTTTACCCCCACTTGCAGAGCAATGCCGAATTGCCGAAGTCCTATCGGATATGGACGAACTGATCGCCTTGCTAGAAAAACTGATTGCCAAGAAAAAGGCTATAAAGCAGGGAGCCATGCAGGAACTGCTGACCGGCAAGCGCAGGCTGCCGGGATTCAGCGGGGAGTGGGAGACCTGCACGGTTGAAAATGTGGCAGTATACTGTACGGCAACTGTTGCAACGGATACTATTGATCATCGCTATTATGTGGGAACCGACAATATGGTGCCGGATAAAGGTGGCGTTCATGACAACAGCATCACCATTCCTTACAGTTCGGTTAGGGAGTATAAAACTGGCGATATTCTAGTTTCAAATATTCGCCCTTATTTGAAAAAAATATGGTTTGCCAACAAACATGGTGGATGCTCAAATGATGTTCTGGTCATCAGGGTATCAGAAAACATGAAAATTACACCGCGTTTATTGTATTTCATATTATCGCAGGATGGCTTTTTTGACGAGGTCATGGCAAATGCTGTGGGAACGAAGATGCCCCGTGGCGATAAATCAACTATTAGTCAGTATCACATAAGATTTCCTCTTGACAAAAATGAACAGATTGCACTCGTCATGGTTATTTCTGATATAGTCGATGATGTTGATAATGTGCAGAAAAAGCTTGAAAAAGCCCGTCAAATCAAGCAGGGCATGATACAGCAGCTTATGACGGGAAGAATACGGTTGGTGTAAAGGAGAACTGGTAATGGGTAATAATGAAATAAAAGCAGTCCCCGAAAGCTATGTAACATCGACCCTTTCCCCTATTATTCTAAGCGAAAGCCAGCATGTTCAGATTAGATTTGAGGGAAGGCAAGTTGACAACCCGACAAACAGCAAGCGAAACATTAAAGGGAAAATTGTCATCCAGAAAAAAGCAAAAAAAGATGATTTCTCAGAAATCGATAAATTCAGCAAAAAAGACATCAAGCTTCATGATTTGGTCGAAATCAAACTCGATACAGATGAAACATATGCGCTTGGGAAAGGCCTATATAATTATTTTCGGTTGTTTAGTGGGAAACTGACAAATCCATATGATGAAGTAGTATATGTCATAAAAGATGAACAGACTGAACGAATCAAGCAACTACTTGAGGATAATGATAACCTTTTACAAATACTATCCCAAATTGATACAAGCACACTTAACGCTGCCCTAAGCATTGAAAACCTGAAGCGTATTCAGCGCTTAATGCAGGACAATATGGATAACGATGAGGAAGTGGCATTCTGGCAACCGTTTTTTGAGCAAAATGCATGGATTCTTTCGCAGTTATTTCATGCGCCTGTAATGTTTTTTAAGGGAAAGAGATATGTCGGAGGGAAAGGCCTGGACAATCGTGGCGGTCAATATACCGATTATATCTATAAGAACGATATTACAGACAACGTCGCGCTTATAGAAATCAAAACACCGCGAAAGCCGTTTTTCGATGTAAAATACCGGCAGAGCTATCAGAATGCTCCCGAACTTACAGGCGGTATTAACCAGCTCCTGTTACAGAAAGATAAGCTCACAAAGAGTTATGCGAATTTACTCATGGAATCTGGCTCTTTCTTCCGTGCAAATAGTATCGAATGCTTTTTAGTCTATGGAAACGTGAGCATTCTTAGCAAAGAAGAAAAAGATGCACTTGAAAACTATCGAAATGAATTGCGGACTGTTCATATTGTTGGCTTCGACGAGTTGCTGCACAGGGTTAACAACATCATTAAGCTATTAGAGGGAACCCCCGATATTTCAGACTTTCAGGAAACAACAGATGGCGAACTCCCATTTTGATTTAGGAGGTATGTAGATGTCCAGCATTGGTGATACAGAGCGAACGACGCAAAACCATGTGATTCGCTTTCTTTCTAATGAACTGCACTATACATACCTGGGAAACCTGCATGACAGTGAGAACAGCAATATCATGCAGGAGCGGCTGCATGCCTTCCTGCAGGGACGAGGTTATTCTGAAAAGCTGATTTCCGGGGCCATGGACGCGCTGGTGCGGGCCTCCACGAATTTGCAACAGGGGCTCTATGCCGCAAACAAGGAGGTCTATTCCCTGCTGAAATATGGGGCAAAGGTAAAGGAAAACCCAGGAGAATCGGAAAAGACCGTATATTTCATCGACTTCGACACGCCCGGCAACAACGACTTTGCCGTGGCCGAGGAGGTCACGGTCCACGGCGATCATACCAAGCGCCCCGATGTTGTGGTCTACGTCAACGGCATCGCGCTGGCTGTCCTTGAGCTAAAAAAGAGCACGATCTCCGTTTCCGACGGCATCCGCCATAACCTCACCAATCAGAAGGCCCACTTTATCGAGCAGTTTTTCACCACGGTCCAGTTCTGCATGGCGGGGAACACCAGCGAGGGCCTGCGCTACGGGACGCTGCTGACGCCGGAAAAGTATTATCTGGAATGGAAGCAGGACGGTTTTCGGGAATTCCCGGAAGAGCGGGACGAGGTGGACGTCCGGATCGAAGAAGCATGCCGGTCCATTCCGGAAAAGCTGGATCAGGGGCTTTACTGCCTGTTCCATAAGGCACGATTTCTTGACCTGATCCACAACTTCGTGATCTTTGACAAGGGCATCAAAAAGGTCTGCCGTTATAACCAGTATTACGCCATCAAGCGGGCACAGCACCGTCTGACGGACAAGCAGCGTGGCGGTATCATCTGGCATACCCAGGGCAGCGGAAAGAGCCTCACCATGGTCTGGCTCTCCAAATGGATCCTCGCCAACAATTCCAACGCCCGCGTCCTGATCGTCACAGACCGGGAGGAGTTGGACGACCAGATCGAAAAGAACTTCCTGGGTGTGGATGAAAGCATCGTCCGCACGAAAAGCGGCGATGACCTGATCAAAAAGCTGAATGTCTACGAAAACCGTTTGCTCTGCTCCCTGGTCCACAAGTTCGGAAAGAAGAAAAAGGGCGACGGTGAGACGGATTACGACAAGTATATCGAGGAGCTTCTGGCCGCGCTGCCCAGGGATTTCTCCGCCAAGGGCGATTTCGTCGTCTTTGTGGACGAGTGCCACCGCACCCAGTCCGGCAAGCTGCACCGGGCCATGACCGCAGTTTTGCCGAAAGCGATCTTTATCGGATTTACCGGCACACCGCTGCTGAAAAAGGATAAGAAGACCAGCCTGGAAGTGTTCGGCGGCTATATCCACAACTATAAGTTCAACGAGGGTGTGCGGGACGGCGTGATCCTCGATCTGCGCTATGAGGCGCGGGACATTCCGCAGGACATCACCTCGCAGGAGCGCGTGGATGCCTGGTTTGACGTGAAGACGCGGGGACTGGCGCCCAGGGCAAAAGCGAGGCTGAAAGCCCATTGGGGCAATCTGCAGACGATGTTCAGCTCCCGCTCCCGGCTGGAGAAGATTGCCAACGACATCATTTTTGACTTTGAGACCAAACCCCGCCTGATGGACGGCAACGGCAACGCCATGCTGGTCGCAGGCTCTGTGTATGCAGCCTGCAAGTATTATGAGATCTTCCAGAGCAAGAGCTTTCGGAAGTGCGCGATCATTTCCTCCTATGAGCCCAACGCCGGCGATCTGCGGACCGATACCGTCAGCGACGACGAGGATACGGAGACCTTTACGAAGTACACGATTTATCGTCAGATGGTCGGCATCGGCGAGAGCGACGATGCGACGAACGTGAGCAAAAAAGTGGCGGCCTTTGAGAAAGAGGCAAAGCGCAAATTCGTCGAAGAGCCCGCGAATATGAAGCTCCTGATCGTTGTGGATAAGCTGTTGACCGGATTCGACGCCCCGCCCTGCACCTATCTCTACATCGACAAGGCCATGCACGATCATGGGCTATTCCAGGCCATTTGCCGGGTCAATCGTCTGGACGACGATACCAAGGACTTCGGCTACATCGTGGATTACAAGCAGCTTTTCGGAGACTTGAGCGACGCCATCAACAAGTACACCTCCGGCGCGTTCGAGGATTATGACGCCGAGGATGTGGAAGGTCTGCTGAAGGATCGCACCGAGGAGGCGCAGAAGTATTTCCTGGAGACTCTGGATGCGCTGGATGAGCTGTGCGAGGGCGTAGAATCGCCGCAGGAGGAGATCAACTATATTCATTATTTCTGCGGCGAGAACGGCGTCGATTCGGAGGCAGACGAAGCATACGCCCGCAGTCGGGAAAAGCTCTATCGTCTGGTGGGGCGCCTGTCCAGAGCGTTCGCGGAGCTGAAGCCCCGCTTTGAGGATGCCGGTTACACTACGGCGCAGCAAGAAAAATATGAGGGTCGCGTGACTTTCTATCTTTCCCTGCGCGACACCATCGGCCGTGCCAGCGGCGACTTCATCGACCTGAAAGCATTCGAGCCAGGGATGCGTTATCTGATCGATAACTATATCTCCGCTGACGATGCACAGAAAATCGGCTCCTTTGATGACTTCACGCTTATGGACTTCATCCTGACGCAGGAAGAAAAGCTGGAGGACGATGCAGACCAAGGCGCGCAGGAGAGTGCGGCGGAGACCATCGAGAACAACATCCGCAAGAAGGTCGTCGAGCGGATCGTCATCAACCCGGCATACTACGCGAAGATGTCCGAAGTTCTGGAACAATTGATTCTGGACCGGCGCAAGGGCGTCATTGCGTATAAGCAGCTGATCGAGCGATATCTCGACCTTGCCCGCAATGTCACAAAGCCGGAGGAGAACAGCCGCTATCCGGAAACGGTGCGCAGCAGCGGAGCCATGCGGGCACTGTATGATAACTGCGGAGAAAATGAAGAACTGGCGGTAAAGCTGCATCAGTCTGTCCTGAAATCCAAGCTGGACGGCTTCCGCAGCAACCCGGTCAAGGAGAACAAGATCAAACGTGCGCTATTCCAGATCCTCCAGGATGACGCCGAGGTGGAGCGCATCTATCGAATCATCGTGGAACAAGAGGAATACTGATGCAGATAGAAGTATCCGGAATACCGGTGGAAATCGTGAGAAAGAGCATTAAAAATCTCCATCTGGCAGTTCTGCCGCCTGATGGAGCTGTTCGCGTCTCCGCCCCACTTTCTCTGTCGGATGACAGCATCCGTCTGTTCGTGCGAACTCGCCTGGGCTGGATACGAAAGCAAAAGGAAAAATTTGCCCACCAGCCAAGGCAGACGGAACGGCAATTCGTCTCCGGGGAAACTCTTTATGTTTGGGGGAAGCAGTATTTCCTACAGGTGGAGTACAGTTATAAAGGCAACCGGCTTGAACTGTCCGGTGAAAAGGCTATGCTGACCGTCAGAAAAGAGAGTACCGCTAAACAGAGGGAAGCTTTCGTGAATGAATGGTATCGGGATAAGCTCAAAACGGAAATCGAACGGTTGCTGCCAGTATGGGAGAACCAGACGGGTCTGCATTGCACATCCTGGCAGACGAAATACATGACGACCATGTGGGGAACCTGCAACGCCAAAACAGGGAAAATGTGGTTCAACCTTCAGATGGCAAAGAAGCCGCTGGAGTGCCTGGAGTATGTGATCCTCCACGAATTGACCCATTTGAAATACAACAACCACGGCATGGAATTCGTCGCCTTTATGGACGCACATATGCCATATTGGAGAGAAATCCGGAAACTGCTGAATGACAGTACGCTTGACTATATGGCAGAGGAGATATGACTTATGCGAAGACGCGACTATAATGACTATCGAGACTATCCCGAAAATTGTGTAAACCTCCGAAGTGGTGTAGAATAGGAGCACCAGATCGGAGGTTTACTCATGAGCAGCAGAAAGAACCGCAGCCCGGAAGAGCAGGCCCGGCGAGCAAAAATCCGGGAACTCCTGCAGGAAAGCAACATCAGCAGTATGGAGGACATCCAGAATCTCTTCAAGGAAACCATAGCGGAATTCATGGAGAACGGACTGGATGCAGAGCTGGATGACGAACTCGGCTACAGCAAATACGATTACAAGAACAAGGAAACGGAGAACAGCCGAAACGGACACAGCAGCAAAACGCTGCGCACCAGCTTCGGGGATGTGGAGGTAGCTGTACCCCGTGACCGAAAGGGAGAATTTGATCCGCAGCTCCTGAAGAAAAACCAGACCAGCATCAGCCAGGACATTGAGGAGAAGATCCTTTCGATGTATGCCAAGGGCATGACCACGGGGGACATTGAGACCCATATCCGGGATAT